>Ga0163109_10000031_pt1 | contig 128382 bp, 110 predicted proteins | sample CRUFie1St13metaG_FD_108704 | JGI IMG/M metagenome (GOLD analysis project Ga0163109, IMG submission 108704) | Marine microbial communities from the Costa Rica Dome - CRUD Field 142mm St13 metaG | ecosystem: Environmental > Aquatic > Marine > Oceanic > Photic zone | place: Costa Rica: the...
AAAGAGATAAACAGTCGAACAAAAATTTTAATTTTTGCTTAGCATCAAAATATCTTCCCCATTTTTCACGTAATCCACAGTATTTTCGGGTTTTGTTCGTAGGAGTAGTGAGGGATAGAATGTAATCATGCTGCAATACCTAGACATGCTACGCTACGTCCGCACCAGAGGGGTCTATAAAAATGACCGAACCGGTGTTGGAACACATTCAATATTTGGTTATCAAATGCGCTTCAATCTGGGCAGCGGATTCCCTTTATTAACAACAAAAAAGCTACACCTAAAATCAATAATACATGAATTGCTTTGGTTTTTAAGAGGTGACACCAATATTAAGTATCTGAATGACAATGGGATTTCGATCTGGGATGAGTGGGCTGACGAAGATGGCGAACTCGGGCCAGTATATGGGCATCAATGGAGATCCTGGCCGAACCCCAGTGGAGGCAGTATTGATCAAATTTCGGAGCTGCTAAACCAGATTAATAACAATCCGAACTCAAGGCGATTAATTGTTAGTGCGTGGAACGTGAGTGAAGTTGATAGAATGGCCTTGCCCCCGTGTCATTGCCTTTTTCAATTTTACGTTGCCGAGGGAAAACTCTCTTGTCAGCTGTATCAGCGTAGTGCAGACATATTTCTTGGTGTGCCATTTAACATTGCCTCTTACGCTTTGTTAACAGCTATGATAGCACAAGTATGCGGCTTAGAAGTAGGCGATTTTGTTCATACGTTCGGAGACGCACATATTTACGCTAATCATCTTGATCAGGCTGATGAGCAGCTTAGACGAAAACCCTATGAATTGCCGAAGATGATTTTGAATCCAAATGTGAAAGATTTGTTTGCGTTTAAGATTGATGATTTCTCGATTCAAGATTACAAATCTCACCCCCACATTGCTGCAAAAGTGGCGATTTAAAGGGCGATGAAACTCTCAATCATAGTTGCGATGGCTGAGAACGGGGTTATCGGCCGTGATGACGCTTTGCCATGGCATATTCCTGATGATCTGAAACATTTTAAGTCAATTACAATGGGCAAGCCGATAATCATGGGCCGCCGGACATGGGATTCTCTAGGCAGGATATTGCCTGGTCGTCCGCATATTGTATTAAGCCGAGATCCAAATTTCGCCGTTGACGGGGTCTACAGCGCGAATTCCTTGGAGGAGTCTATTAGTATGGGTGAAGATCTAACAGATGGCGAAATTATAGTTATAGGCGGAGCAGAAATTTATCGCGAAGCACTTCGCTTTACAAAATGTATATATCTTACTGAGGTTCACAGGTCTTTACTCGGTGACACATTTTTTCCTCAATTTAATCGCGATGCCTGGACTGAAATTGAGCGCCAGGGTCCTTTTCAGGAAAAGCAAAGCGGTCTGACATACAGCTTCGTGACGCTAACTCAGGATTGAAGTCTCGGAAAATTAGCTTGGCGAATGTATAGAAAAATTGCCGTATCGTTTTATTGCGGAAATCCAATAGTCTGGCATTAAGACCGCCTAAGCCACCCTATATTTTCCATTCGACATATCCGACAACTATTCATCATGGGCATCAATGGAAAAAATAAAATCAATAATGAGTATGCCTGTTCAAAATGTGCCGCTTATTATTCGATAATTATGCTGGGGGCGGGTCGTAAGTTGGCGGACCCGTCTTCTAACGTTGACCAAATTTTTCTTGCAATTGAGAGAAATAATTTCGAATTCAGACTTCCGGGGTCACTAATTACAACGGGCGCCCCGCCATCTGAAGTCTCACGTATTTGCATGTGCAGCGGAATTTCACCCAGAAATGGTACGTCAAGACTTTCCGCCTCCGCTCTTGCGCCCCCATGACCAAAAATATCAGCTTGGTGATTGCAATTAGGACAAAGAAAATAGCTCATATTCTCGATGATACCGAGTACGGGGATTTCGACCTTTCGGAACATATTGAGCCCCTTCCTGGCATCGATAAGCGCTATATCCTGAGGTGTAGATATAATAACAGCTCCCGCTAACGGCACTTGTTGCGCCAATGTTAATTGAGCATCCCCAGTTCCCGGCGGCATATCAACTATCATAATATCACAATCGCCCCACTCAACATCGCGCAAAAATTGTTGAAGAGCGCTCATCACCATAGGGCCACGCCAAATCATGGGGGTCTCCTCTTCAACCAAGAAGCCGATCGACATTAACTCTAAACCATATTTTTCAATGGGTTTAAGCTTGTTGCCGTCGCCACCTGACGGTTTTTCTCCCGTCAGGCCCATCATTCGCGGTTGCGATGGACCGTATATATCTGCGTCTAACAAAGCTGTCTTTAGGCCGATTGTGTTGAATGCTAATGCGAGGTTTGCGGCTACTGTCGATTTTCCGACGCCGCCTTTCCCGCTGGCTACTGCTATAATATTTCGGACCCCCGCAACCGCTTGCTTATTGGAATGGTTAGTTTTTTGAGGTTGCATCTTTGACCGCGTGCCTTTTTTATCTCCTGAGGCAGCGCGATGAGCGGTCAAAACTGCAGTTACGGAAGTCACACCATTTAGGTCATTCACAGCGTTTGTTGCCGCTTGCCGAACCGACTCCATTTCGGCACCTTTGTCTGGATGCACCTCAAGTGAAAAACCAACGTTGCCATTTTTGATCACCAAACCGCGGACCATATTTAACGTAACTAGATCTTTCCCGCTCTCCGGTTCATTAACCGTTTTTAAAGCTTCTATAATTTGCGCTTCTGTTGGTGAGGCCATTGTTGAAATTCCTTTCAACCGCTCTAATATGATGTTTGTCATAGTTTGCGCAACTGTTTCGTTATTTGCGCATTTGCTCTTGTGATGTCATATATGATTAGAGTTTGCAGAGGTAAAGGTCTGCACTGAGCAATAAAAATTTATTTGGACGAGGGAAAAGATATGCCTTGGCAGAATCAAAGTGGCGGAGGAGGCCCATGGGGGGGCTCCGGTGGCGGAGGACAAGGGCCTTGGGGTGGAGGCAGCGGTGGCAGCGGTACACCCCCGGACTTGGATGAGGTGTTGCGCAAGAGTCAAGACCGGTTAAAACAAATTTTCCCTGGCGGTGGTTCCGGAAAACTTTTGGCCCTAATAGTCACGGGTCTGGTAGCCATATGGCTTGCCACCGGGTTTTACCGAGTGCAAGCAGATGAGCAGGGCGTGGAGGTTTTATTTGGTAAGGTTGATAGGACAAAACAGCCCACCCCCCCAGGCCTCCACTATTTTTACCCGGCTCCTTTTGGCGAGGTTCTTACCCCGAAGGTGACGAGGGTGAATAGGGTCGATGTTGGTTACATTAGCCGCACTAACCGTCGAGGAGGTCGGGGCTCCCCTCAAGATGTTCCCGCTGAGAGCTTGATGTTAACTCAAGATGAAAATATCGTTGACATGGATTTTGCTGTCTTATGGCGCATCAAGAACGGAACAGATTACTTGTTCAACATACGTGATCCTGAGGGTACGGTTAAAGTTGTAGCTGAGAGTGCAATGCGCGAGGTGGTAGGCCAGACATCATTTGATGATGCCGTAACTGTTGGACGGGAATTAATCCAAAGTCGAACCAAAGCATTGATGCAAAAATACCTTGATGATTATAAATCAGGCATTGACATTGTGAATGTGCAACTTGAGCAGTCCGATCCTCCAAAGGAAGTAATCGATGCTTTCAATGACGTGCAGCGTGCGCGTCAAGACCGAAGCCGGATGAGAAATGAGGCGGAGGCATATGCAAACTCAATCGTGCCTGAGGCGCGAGGGCAGGCAGAACAGACAATAAAAGAAGCGGAAGCTTATCGAGAGCAGCAGATACAAGAAGCAACGGGTGAGGCAAAGCGGTTTGAAGACGTTTATGCGTCTTACAAAGCAGCGCCGGAAGTCACAAAACGGCGAATGTATTTGGAGGTGATCGGTCAGGTTTATGGCGATGCACAAAAAGTGATCATAGACCAAAAGGCTGGGCAAGGGTCGGGTGTAGTCCCCTACTTGCCTTTGCCGGAGGTCCAGCGCCGCATGCGTGAAAGCGCAGAGGAGCGGGCTGAGCAGGGTGCAGATTCAGAATCACAAACCACACCGAGCCAGCGGTAAAGGGGTAGGCATATGAAGAGCAAAAAACCAGTTATATTCGGTGTGTTAGCACTAGTCACGTTGTTAGTGGTTTCCCAAACCTTTTTTACTGTTCATGAAACACAGCAGGCAATAGTCCTTCAATTCGGTGATCCGCGTGCGGTGAAAGACAAGCCTGGCTTGCATTGGAAAGTTCCATTTGTGCAAAACGTGACATACTATGAAAAACGGACACTCGATTTGGACCCGCCTCCATTTGAGGTTCTGTTGACCGATAAAAAGCGAATTAATGTCGATGCCTTTGCACGGTATCGTATAGTCAACGCGTTAGAATTTTTCAAAACTGTCCAAAATGAGTTAGGTGCTCGCGATAGGTTAGCAGCCCTTGTTAACCCGGCACTTCGCGCAGTCATTGCACGAGTTTCGCTTAAAGAAGTTTTGTCTGCGAAACGTACCGATCTAATGGAACAAATCCAGAAAGATATTGAGGCAGACGCTTTGCGGTTTGGTATCAAAATTGTTGATATACGCATAGGTAGGACTGATTTGCCTGAACAAACAAGTCAAGCAGTGTTTAACCGGATGCGCACAGAACGTGAACGTCAGGCCCGTGAGGCGCGTGCGGAGGGCAAGGAGATCGCTCAAAAAATACGCGCTCAGGCTGACAAAGAACGTACAGTGATATTAGCTAATGCCGAGCGAGATGCTCAAATTCAGCGTGGCCAAGGGGAAGCCGGGCGTAACAACATACTAGGGCGAGCTTATGGCAGAGACCCCAAATTTTTTGCATTTTATAAATCGCTGGAGCAATATCAGAAGGCCTTGATTGGCAACGACACGACTATGGTTCTAAGTCCGGATAGTGAGTTTTTCAGGTTTTTCAATAACTTCAATCTTGGTAAGAAGAGGAATTAGTAAGAAGGGCTGTATGTTCCAGCTCATATTTTTAGCGGCGACTTTATTCCTCGCGGTTGAGGGTGCCATTGCCGCTTTTTGGCCAAGCTGGGCGCATCGCAAGATGATAGACCTTCAGGACGTGTCGATAAAAACTTTGAGATTTGTCGGATTGGTTTTTGTCGCTGTTGGCGGGGTTCTTGTATGCATAACCGATGGAATATTGCAAATAGCTTGCCTCACCGTTGTGTTAGAGGGGTCGCTTTGCGGGTTTTTTCCGGTTGTCATGAAAACGGCTTTGCGTCACTGCTCTAAAGCCAGCAAGGCTGTGGTGAAAGTATGGGGAGAGACGGCATTAGGCATCGGGGCAGCCGGCTTTGCAATTTTTCTATGAGTGAAACGCGGATCATTCGCCATATTTCGGCCACTCTTCTAGGGCTATTATTATGCTTCGCGTGGTAGATGGATTTGCATCCGCCGTTGGTGCACATGATAGAGACTGGGAAACGGTGTTTGAGGTGGGTAGTTTTCCTCGCACGCTATTTCGATTATGGAGGAGCCAATGAGCCGTATAGGTTTAACTAGATTAATTTTTCCGGAAGTATGCACAATTCCTGTTTTTTTAAGGTTAATGGTTCTTGCTGCGTTTGTTTTTTATTCTCCATCTGCAATGTCACGGAGCGCGCCTGATAGTTTTGCTGACCTGGTAGAAAAAATGCTACCTGCAGTGGTAAATATTTCTACAAGCCAAAAAGTGTCTCGAAAAAGTCCTCAAGGTTTTCCAGATTTTGACCTTCCTCCGGGATCACCATTTAAAGAGTTCTTTGATCAATTCAAACAACAGCGTAAAGGCTCTCCTGAGCCGAGCGAAAAAGCCACCTCCCTTGGTTCTGGTTTCATTATCGATAGTAGCGGCCTTATTGTGACCAATAATCACGTTATCGATGGGGCTGATCAGATAACAGTAGTTATGAAGGATAAGAGGCGTTTGGAGGCGAAGGTGGTTGGAAAGGACGAGAAAACCGACTTAGCCTTGCTGAAGGTTGAGTCGTCAAAACCTCTCCCCTTCTTAGAATGGGGTGACTCTGATAAAGCTCGTGTTGGCGATTGGGTGCTTGCAATAGGAAATCCACTTGGTTTGGGGGGATCGGTTTCTGCTGGTATAATCTCAGCTCGTGGACGTGATATTAGATCCGGTCCATACGATGACTTCATCCAGACTGACGCTCCTATCAATCGGGGAAATTCGGGTGGCCCCTTATTTGATATGGAGGGTCGAGTGATAGGTATCAATACAGCAATACTCTCTCCAAACGGGGGTAGCATAGGCATAGGATTTTCAATACCGTCGCAATTGGCTAAGGGCGTTATCAGTCAACTACAAAGATTTGGCGTTACGAAACGGGGATGGCTTGGCGTGCAAATCCAGACTGTTTCGAAGGATATTGCGGACAGTTTGGGCTTGAGCGAAGTTTACGGTGCCCTTGTGGCTGGCGTGGTGAAGGGCAGTCCCGCTGATCGTGCAGGTTTTAAAAGCGGTGACGTTATACTAAAGTTTGATGGAAAGCGAGTGGATGAATCACGCCGTTTGCCTCGAATGGTCGCTGAAACTAATGTCGGAAAAAGGGTTCGAGTTGTTATCTGGCGTAACCAACGAAATCGTCAATTATACGTGCAACTCGGTGAACTTGAGAAGGTTGATCAAACTACCGCGCGTAGCGGAAAAACCCGCACAAATGGGAAAGTCAGCAAATTTGACACTCTTGGGCTAAGTGTGGCACCGGTGAGTGATGATCTCGCCAAACGTTTCAAGTTGCCTGACTCAGCAGAGGGTGCCGTCATTACTGCAGTGAAACCGGGAAGTCTAGCGGCTGACAAAGGATTGAGGCCCGGATCAATTATAGTTGAAGTAAATCAAGTAAAGATAAAAAATCCAAGCGACTTCTCTGCTGCTTTGGAAAAGGCTAAGGGATCGAACCAAAAGTCAATATTGCTTTTGATTAAAGAAAGAGGAGAAGTGCGATATGTTGGCCTAAAGCTAGAGAAATAGACAATTTCTTACTGTGCCCGAAAATGCACGGCAACAGGAGAAATTCTATGAACATTAGAGTTTTTATTAAGATGAACTCGTTAAAGTGCGTAACACATAATACACCGCAATTTCCCTGAAAGCGTTCAGCTGTGTTGAACCGGTTTAACCCATCCCGGTTTTTATCGCAGTAATTCCATCTTAAAAAATACGAGTGTATGTTTGAAGTATTCGATAATTTCTGGTGAAGGACGGATTTATGGCACAAGCCGATAGTGCTCCACCACTCACTTTTCGTGAGCAGGCTGTCGTGGCATTGATCAGCGCCGGGCATGGTGTAACCCATTACTTGCATTCCATTGTGCTAGTTGTCAGCCCGCTTATAAAAGAAAAATTCAATCTCTCTTACACTGAGCTTGGGCTATTTTTTACTATTTATTCGGCTGGAAGTTTTCTTTCAGCAATTACTGGGGGCCCCTTTGCTGACCTAACAGGCCGGAGGCAATTATTGCAGGTTCTCTCTATAGCCATTTTATCGTTAGCGGTTATGTTTCTGGGTTTTGCCAACGAATACGCAGTTCTTCTGGTGCTTGGCGTACTCATAGCCTTTTCTAACCAGCTTTGGCATCCCGCCGCTATCCCCTACCTTGCTACACGCTTCCATGCGCATCGTGGTTATGTCATGTCTATTCACGGCATGGGGTCCAATATCGGAGACGTGTTGGTGCCACTCCTAGTTCCCGCAATGCTTACTGGCAATTATATGATCATTCAGCTTGAGTCGATGTCGTGGCGGAATGTGATGATAATAAACACATTACCTGGTTTATTCATACTCCCCCCGCTAATAATCAGGGCGGTGCGTGAACGGACCGAAAATGGCAATGAAACTAGCTTAAATCTTAGGCATTACATTTCAGGCATTATCGAACAGGGAAAAAATAAGACTGTTTTGGGGATAGGTCTAATAGCTGGCTTAAGGACGACAGCACAATCAGGCTCACGAAATTTCCTTCCAGTCTACTTGGTGGATCAGTTTAATTGGAGTCTCACCCAAGCTGGGATTGCACTGCTATTGCTTAATTTGGGGGGGTCGGTTGCTGCAGTGCCAGCAGGTATTGTTTCGGATCGCTGTGGTCGCCGAAAGGTTATGCTGGTTGCAATCGCCTCAGCCACTATATTCATATTAATGCTGCCTCTTTTACAGGATGAATTTTTAATAGTTATCGGAATTTGTCTAGTTGGATTTTCAATCTACGCCACGCGTCCCGTATTAATAAGTTGGATGATGGACAACGTGGAGAGCGAATTTCGGGGCACTGCTACCAGTCTAATGTTTGCTACTCAGTCTGCTTTCTCTATACCGAACATGGCAATAACCGGCGTAATCGCAGATATTTACGGTATTGCTGCAATTTTCTATTGGTTTGCAATCATGCTTTTGGTTGCCAATGCGGTAGTATTCTTTTTGCCTAAGGATAATCCCTAGGCACCGGCAGTAATCGTTTTCGGCCTTTTTGCATTATTCTCAAATGAGGCCTATTGTCCTGTGCTTAGTTACTAAAAAATTCAGCAGCAATAGACTTTGTGGAGTATCCCAAGACCATGCACAAGATTTTTGCTGCTTTTAAACTTCGAGATCCTGGGCCAGCGATCGGAATGTTAGCCGGACATGCCGCAACCCACTGGATGATCGGGGTATTTTATATTCTTCTGCCATTTATAAGGGAAGAATATCAATTTTCTTATTTGCAAATTGGCTGGCTGCTAACCTCATTTGAGGCTGGAGTATTAATTTTTAGCCTAATAAGTGGCCCCGTGGTAGACATGTCCGGTCGACGTGTGGTCTTCCAGGTATGCGCTTTAGTTGTTGGTGGCGCGGCAATGGTGGCATTCTCCGTGGCGCCGAATTTCTTTTCATTCTGTATTCTAGCCGCATTAGTGGGTGGCATGACCCAATTTTGGCATGCACCGGCCACCGCTTTCCTCTCATTTTATTACACCTCCCACTGGGGTTACGTTGTCGGCCTTCATGGCATGGGTGCAAACATAGGAGAGGCCATTGGTCCTTTAATAGCTGGGATGGTGATTGCATCAACGACTTGGAAAGTGGGGGCACTTGTTCCAGCAGCAGCATCAATTTTTACTGCAATATTTTTACTTATCTTTCTAATGCCGAAAGACACCAATAAGAAAGCAGAGAAAGATAGGGGAATGTCATTTAAGCAATATCTTGTTGGTTTTGTAAGTCTGCTGAGGAACTTCGATGTCATTATTCTTTGCTGTATGATGGGAATGCGGTCAACAGCACAGCTGCTGATAAGAACTTTTGTGCCACTATATATGCGTGATGTTATGGGAGCAGGCGCATCTTTAATTGGCATTGTTTATGCGGTGATGCATTTAGGGGGTATGATAGCTAATCCGATCGGCGGTTTGGCATCAGACAACTACGGTCGCAAACCAATTTTGCTGTTGGCGTTATTGGCAGCAACAGCCATTATCTTGGTTATGACTTTAGTAGGTAACGAGATTTTGTTTGTGATTGGAATAGGCTTTTTGGGATTCACGCTTTATGCGACAAGGCCGGTGACACAGAGTTGGATTCTAGATATGGTTCCACAAAAGTTACATGCCACTGGTGTGGCAGTCCGCTCTGTCATTCAATCCTTCTTCGGTCTCGCGGCCCCGCCGATAGGCGGCTGGGTAGCAGATAGTTTCGGACTTTTGATGGTGTTTTATGGGATTGCGATATTATTACTCATGGCTAACTTTCTCACTATTTTCGTTCCGGAGTATAGGAAGCCATCGGGTGCATAATTAACTAACATCATCAATTGCTCTGAAACATTAATCACTGCCAGAGAAGGATCAAGGCATTTTCGTGCTTCTGGCGTCTAAAATTTCAACTAGTGTTGATTTCACTAAAACAGGTTTATCTAAGAATGGATCAAGCGTCTTACAAGCCGGGTTTGGAGTGTGTTTGAAGGTTAGCGCGATTTTTGCGCCAAAAACGCAAATTATAAAATAAGGTGAACAGGTAAGTGGATGATAACGTGAGGACAAGGATGTGAGCCAAAAACGGGATGCACTGGGCGGCAATCCTTTTATGCCAATAATTTTGCTATCGTTTGGGCATGGTGCCACGCATTATGCCTTTGGTACATTTGTTATACTTGTGCCGTTCATCAAACAGGCATTGGGGCTTACGTATACGGAAGCCGGTTTAATTGTCTCTACATTCCATATTACGGGGTTTTTCGTAAACTTTGCCACAGGACTGGCTGTTGATATGAGTGGGCGCCGGGTTTTATTCATTATCCTATCTGCCCTTATCTGTTGCATAAGTATGTTGGCGCTAGGGTTTTCTCCATCTTTTCTTGTGATATGCATTTTCGCTGGGATGTTGGCTGTCGGTGTACAAGGTTGGCACCCGCCTGCTTTTGCTTTCTTGGCAGAGGAATATGAGAATGCGAAGGGCATGGTGTTTTCTATTCATGTTGTCGCTGCAAATATTTCCGAAGCGATTGCCTTCCAGGTCGGCGGATTGATAGTAACGTTAATCGGTTCATGGCAAGTTGCCGCTATGACGGGAGCAGTTCCTGGATTCCTAGCGGCTTTATTGTTGGCCACTCTTCTCTTGCCGAAAGAAAGAGGGGTAAATGGAAAGCAGAATAAGTCGATGGGGCTGAGGGCCTATCTTGCTGGGTACGTTAATTTATTGAAAAATATTCCGGCAATGCTGGTTTGCATTGTTAGTTCATTGCGAACGATGGCGCAAAATGGATTGCTGGTTTTTATTCCACTTTATTTGATCGATGTGCTGGGCGTAAGTGCTGCTCTAATGGGAACAGGAATGTTAGCAATGCAAATTGCTGGTGGCGTTGCCACACCAATTGGTGGGTATACCTCAGATCGTTACGGGCCACGGCCAGTATTATTTGTATGTATTACTGTTACATCTTTAGCAATAATTTTAGCTACAAATATCACTAACCCCACCTCTTACATTTTAGTTATTTCATTGGTTGGTTTTGTACTTTTTGCAATGCGGCCCGTGCTCCAGCGTTGGATAGTAGATCTTGTTCCGGGTGAATTTCGAGGCTCAGCTACAAGTGTTATGTTCAGCATGCAAGCCGCTGGCAACGCCTTAATACCGATAGTAGGCGGCTCGATTGCTGATAACAGAAGTATGTTAGACGTATTTTATTTTTTTGCTGCGATTATGCTTGGGGCGAATATTTTAACTTTCTTCTTGCCAAAAACTAATCCTGCAAACTTGAGATAACCCAAGAAATGGGTTCATTTTATGGCAGCTGAACTAGATCATTCTGAAGAAAAAAAGCCAGGTAATGGAACTCTTGCTTTGCTTTGCGTCGGGCACGGGTCTACACATTTCGTTTTTGCGGCCACTATCATCTTGGCGCCCTACATTCGCCAAACCTCAGGGCTTAACTATCTTGAAGTTACAAGTCTCGGGACCCTCTATTACACAGCAGCCTTCCTTGCAAATTTTCTGAGCGGGTATCTGGTAGATGCACTTAAAAAATGTGTGGCGGTTCAGCTTGCATCACTAGCTCTAGCTGGTGGAGGCATGATCGTATCGGGGATCTCCGGCTTTTATTTGGACGGAACTCAAGTATTCGTAATGTTAGCTATTGGGTGGGTTCTCTGTGGAATGGGAAATCAAGCTTGGCATCCAGCAGCATTCGCTTATCTCGCAAAACACTATAAAGAGCGCCGTGGATTTGTGTTTTCGATGCATGTGGTATCGGCAAATGCCGGTGATGCAATTTTTCCACTAATTGCAGGTTTCTTGCTTAGTTATATTTTTGTGGAGGCATCCGGCCATCAAATGTGGTCGCCAGTTTCCCTAGTTGCGGGCATTCCATGTTTATTGACGGCATTGATAATAGGTCGTTACGTGGCAAAACATCGTGATGGGGTTGTTAAAGTGCGATCGCAGGCGATGAGCGCCGATTCATATTTTAAAGGTTATATTGCATTACTACGGAATGGCCACGCAATGCTCCTGGCATTAGTCGGAGGACTTCGGAATGCGTCGCAAACAGCATTGCTCTATTTCTTGCCACTTTACATGGTTGATATACTGTTTAGCGGCCCAGTGTTAGTTGGAACAGCGCTCACGCTACTTCAAGTTGGCGGAATGATTAGTGCGCCGATTGCTGGTATTGCTTCTGACCGTTCAGGTGAGCGTCCAGTCGTATTTAGCTGTCTAGCGATTACAACCGTGGTTCTTGTTTTAGCGCTTTTCGTAAAAAACCCAACGTATTTTGTGTTTTTAATTGCGCTTGTGGGTCTTGCGCTTTATGCGGTGCGTCCGGTTGTCCAGAGTTGGATGATGGATCTTGTGTCATCAGATTTTCGAGGTTCTGCAACAAGCGTCATGTTCGGTGTACAATCATTAATGAATGTCATTTTTCTATTCATTGCTGGCTATGTTGCTGACCTATTTGGCCTTGTAATGGTTTTTTATATTATTACTTTTGTGATTTTATTTGCCAATATTCTCACATTTTTTCTGCCAAAGCCCTGCAGAGTCAGACAGGTGGACTAATGTTAAAGTTTGGCCTTGTTGAGGCTCTCAAAATTAAAGGACAGACGCCCATAGTTTTGGTCGGGCTTGGCCATGGTGCGGTCCACTGGGTCTACATGGTCTTCACCGTGTTGACACCATGGATTAAAGGAACCTTCTCTCTCAATTATTCCGAGATTGGTATGCTTCATGCCATTTTCCACATTGCTTCTTTTGCTGCCAATGTGGTTAGCGGGGTTATGGTGGACATTTCTGGAAAGCGTGTAATATTTCAGGTGATCGCTGTGATGTCCGGTGGTATTGCCATTTTCGTATGTGGATTATCGAGTGATTTTTTAACCTTAGCTTTAATGATGGTGGTGATCGGCGCATCCAATAATTTATGGCACCCGGCTGCCCTTGCGTTTCTATCCCAGGAATATCAGGGAAATAAGGGCTACGCACTTTCCGTTCATTCTGTTGGAGCAAGTCTCGGTGATATTCTGGCTCCATTGATTGCCGTTTCTTTGCTGGTGGGATTTTTTCAGTTGAGTTGGCAGGTGACAGCTTTTACCAGCGCCGTGCCGGTTTTTATTGTCGGTTTGGCATTGTTTATTTTGGTGTCACCAAAAGATACTAACAAAAATATTGGCGGGAAAAAACGTGGCATGGATAAACGTCAGTATATGGCTGGCCTAATAACGCTCATTAAAAATAGAGCTATATTGGGACTTTCAGCAATGGCTGCCTTTCGCACTTCAGCGTTGTTCGTTATTTTTTTCGCGCTTCCCTTATACTTGGTCGACAATCTTGGCTTATCGGAAAAGGCGCAAGGTCTTGCAATGGCAATGATGCAGCTTGGTGGCTTTGTAACTGGGCCACTTGCAGGAACATGGTCTGACAGAATTGGTCGGCGTCCCATCGTCGTAGGCGGCTTATCTGTGATTACGATAGCAATCGTTTGTCTCACAATTATAAGCGATGCAGTTATATTTGTAGCTGGGATAACCATTTTAGGCTTTGCTCTCTATGCAATTAGACCTGTTACTCAAGCTTGGATGATGGACCTCGCACCGCAGGAGCATGGTGCCTCGGCAGCCAGCGTAATGTTTGCGATGCAAAGTGCATGGACACCAGTATTGGTTCTTACCAGCGGCCTTATTGCAGATACATATGGTCTGATATATGTTTTTTATCTTGTTGCTGCGTCAATGCTTATGGCAAATATCGTGGCCTATTTTCTGCCTAGTGGCAAAAATCAGGGATAGCAAAATCTTCGATTTTATAGCCTTGTAGGTACAGAAGTGCAGTGAGACTATTATAATTTACCTGTGTTTCAGATTTTTCAGCGACGATTGGTTTTGCACGAAATGCTACTCCTAAGCCAGCAATTGCTAACATAGCAAGATCATTTGCTCCATCACCCACGGCCATTGTGGCGGATAATGGGATATTTTGTTGCTTACAGAGAGCTCGAAGACGTTTTTCTTTAGCACTACGGCCAAGGATTGGCTTTATTACGCGCCCCGTAAGCTTCTCGTCAATAATTTCGAGCTTGTTGGCTTGGTCAAAATCAAAGCCAAGTCGAAGACGTATGTTCGAGGTATAAAAAGTAAAACCTCCTGATACTAGAGCACAATAAGCCCCTTTTGACCTCATTGTCGCAATCAGCTGTTCTGCACCTTCTGTGATTCTTATCCGTTTTGCTGTTTTGTGTAGGGCAGAAGCATTCAAGCCTGCAAGCAACTTTACCCTTTCCTCAATAGCTGCCTCAAAGTCTAATTCCCCATTCATGGCACGCATAGTTATTTCTGCGATCTGGTCGTGAATGCCTGCATCTTTAGCTAATTCATCAAGCATTTCATTTTCTATTATGGTCGATTCCATATCTGCAATAAGAAGTTTTTTTCGTCGCCCATTAGTTTGTTGAGCTATTGCATCTATTTTTTTTTTGCTACATGATACTTTATAGGCAATATCACGCGCGTCATTGCAGCTAATTCCGGAGAACTTTAAATCAGCGGCAACATTGTAGTGAAGCCATTCCGGAGTGTTGACGGTTGCACCCATACCAGCCATTGCCGTCATAACCTCGATAACATACGACTCCTCCAAAGGAGTTTTTTCATCAATTAATGTAAGTACTTTGTCCATCTCGTTAACATCTGTATCGTTAAGTGCCATGACATACAATGCACAATCTTCGCCAATAACTGGACTGATCATTGCCGGACCTACAGCCAGTGGCAAATCCGCTGCCGCGCTTGCAGCTGCGATAAAATTTAATGGTGTTGTTATTAATGCCGATAGTATGCAGGTATACCGCGAGTTTCGTACCTTAACGTCGCGTCCATCAGATAAGGATGAGGCGAAGGTATCACATAAGCTTTATGGAACACTCTCAGTTACAGAAAGTTTTAATGTGGGGAAGTGGAGGAAACTAGCGCTTATGGAGATCAAAAAAGCCTTTGATCAGTCCTTTTTACCCATAATTTGTGGGGGTACCGGTCTCTATTTAAAGGCTCTTGTTGATGGCTTGGCTCCGATGCCTCCTATCCCAGGTATTGTGCGCGCTGAAATTCAGGAGCGGTTGGTTCGAGAAGGTTCTGAATCTTTGCATGCTGAGTTAGTTACTCGTGGCGACAAGATGGCTGATCGCTTGGCTCCGGGGGATAGTCAGCGGGTATCACGGGCATTGGAAGTATTGATATCAACGGGCAAATCATTATCGGCTTGGCAGAAAATGCCGGTTATTGCAGCGACTAACCAATTTCAGTTTAAAACGATCCTACTCGACCCTCCACGCAAAGAGCTTTATGAAGCTTGTGGAAAACGATTTGAGAACATGATTAAAGAAGGTGCCGTGGATGAAGTCAAAATGTTTGAACAGCTTAACGTGTGCTCCAATCAACCCGCTTCAAGGATATTGGGTGTGCCAGAAATAAGTGCCTATCTTGCTGGCGAGCATGATCTTGCAGATGCAGTTGCAAAAGCTCAGCAGGCAACGCGACGCTATGCTAAACGCCAAATGACTTGGTTCAGGAATCAGATTATTCCAGATTTACATATTAAAGGGCAATATTCGAAAAGTATTCGCAGTCAAATCTTTTCATTTATTATAGCAAATCGGTTGACCCATCTTAGTTGAGAGCCTATTGTTTGGATTAGTGGCGCAGCCGTTAATTTCGAATAAATCTTGCAAACGATTTCTGTAAGTGCCGAGCAGGCTAGTAGGATGAGAACCTGTAACATTAATATCTGGAGAATATTGTGGCGTCTTTAAAACCCATGAATGGTGCTCAAATTGTAATTCAGTCTCTTATTGACCAAGGCGTAGAGGTTGTCTTCGGGTATCCCGGAGGAGCTGTGTTACCCATCTATGATGCTATTTTTCAGCAGAGTAGCATTCGTCACGTGCTTGTGCGCCACGAGCAAGGCGCAGTTCATATGGCCGAAGGCTATGCACGCTCAACAGGTAAAGTTGGCGTTGTACTAGTAACTTCAGGACCAGGTGCTACCAATGCAGTGACTGGTTTAACGGATGCTCTGATGGATTCTATACCACTTGTTTGTCTTACGGGTCAGGTGCCTACTCACCTTATAGGGAATGATGCTTTCCAGGAGTGTGACACCACTGGCATTACGCGGCCGTGCACCAAGCATAATTACTTGGTTAAGGATCCTAAAGATCTTGCAAGGACTATTCATGAAGCATTTTTTATAGCCCGCAAAGGTCGCCCGGGTCCTGTTGTTGTTGATTTGCCAAAAGACATACAGTTTGCCGACTGTCCATACGTGTTGCCGGAATCTGTCAAGCCGGTGACTTACCGTCCGGCTACGCGTGGTAAAAATCAGGCAATCGAAAAGGCGGTTGATCTGCTAATAAATGCCAAAAAACCCATCTTTTACGGAGGTGGGGGTATAATTAATTCTGGCCCTGCGGCGTGTAAAAAATTTTCGGATTTTGTTCGTGCCACTGGTTATCCTTGCACCTTAACGCTGATGGGGCTTGGAGCATTTCCTGCCTCTGACAAACAGTTCCTCGGTATGCTCGGTATGCATGGTACGTACGAAGCTAATATGGCAATGCACGGTTGTGATGTGATGATTGCTGTTGGATCACGTTTTGATGACCGGATCACTGGGAGGCTCGATGCTTTCGCACCCGATGCTAAAATTATTCACATCGATATTGATCCATCGTCCATAAACAAGAATGTCGCCGTAGATGTTCCGATAATCGGTAACGTTGGTCATGTGCTGGGACAACTAATCGGTGCCTTCGACAAAAGGAAAAATCGTAAGGGTAATGGTAAAGAGCTTAAGGCATGGTGGAAAAAAATCGAGGAGTGGAGATCACGCGATTGTCTTGCCTACAAGAAAAATAGCAAAATTACTAAACCACAATATGCACTAGAACGGCTACAAGCACTTACGGAAAAGCGAGACACTTTCATTACTACTGAAGTTGGTCAGCATCAAATGTGGGCCGCACAATTTTTAAAATTTGACAAGCCAAACCATTGGATGACCTCAGGGGGTCTTGGAACAATGGGCTATGGGTTGCCTGCGGCTCTGGGAGTGCAAACAGGACACCCTGGAAAGCTTGTCATTGATATAGCTGGCGAGGCATCGTTTATGATGAACATGCAGGAGATTTCAACCGCAGTGCAACACCATTTGCCGGTGAAAGTCTTCATCTTGAACAATGAATACCTTGGCATGGTTCGCCAATGGCAGGAGCTACTGCATGGTGGAAGATATTCAGAGAGTTATGCAGAGGCTCTACCAGATTTTGTTAAATTAGCTGAAAGTTTTGGTGCGGTTGGTCTTCGTGCAAATAAACCCTCCGAAATTGACGATGTTATAACCGAAATGGTTGAGGTTGATAATGTGGTAATCGCTGATATTGTGGTGGACCCAACTGAGAATGTATACCCGATGATACCATCAGGCTCCCCTCATAATGAGATGCTGCTTGGCCCGGCAGCAAAAGGCAATGGTTCTGGCAAAGTTACCGAAAAGGGCAAGGTATTAGTTTAGAGAAAATAAATGGTACAAAAAAAGGCATCACGCAAACAAAGCACGAAATCGCAACCGGGGTCTGCTTATTTTCTTGTTGATAGTGATCAAAGGATAGAGCAGCACACCATGGCAGTCATGGTTATTAATGAGCCCGGTGTATTGGCTCGTGTTATAGGGTTATTTTCTGGACGCGGATATAATATCGAAAGTCTTACCGTAGCGTCTGTTACGCATGATGATAGTATGTCATTAATTACTATTGTTACCTCTGGAACGCCAATGGTAATCGAACAGATAAGGAACCAGTTAGAACGCCTTGTGCCGGTAGATTCGATAAAAGATCTCACCGAGGAAGGTCCGTGTGTAGAACGCGAGCTTGCGATGGTTAAAGTGGTTACCAAGGCAAAATCGCTTGAGCGTGCGGAAGTTTTAAGGTGTGCAGATATTTTTGGTGCTAAAGTTGTAGATACTACAACCCGTTCATTTGTATTCGCTATGACTGGTGATACAGATAAAGTAGAATCTTTTATTGACCTCATGCGCGAGCTTGGGCGAACAGAGGTGGCGCGGAGTGGGGTGGTTGCCATCGCTCGCGGCGCCTAGAAAATATTGAGGAAATTAGGACCATCTTTTTTTGAGAGCTGCAAGAGGTTCATTTACTAGGGAGTTTCAAAATGCGTGTTTACTATGATCGTGACGCAGACGTAAGTTTGGTTAAGAATAAGAAAATTGCCATAGTTGGTTATGGTAGCCAAGGGCATGCTCATGCGATGAACCTTCGAGACTCTGGCGCAAAGGAAGTAAAAATTGCACTGAGGCCTCAATCAGCTAGTGCCACAAAGGCTGAGAGTGCGGGATTTGAAGTTTTGGATGCGTCAGCGGCTGCAAAATGGGCCGATGTAGTGATGATGCTATCGCCAGATGAAACGCAAGGGCAAACTTACAGGGAGCACTTGGCTCCAAATCTGCGTGACGGGACGGCTCTGGCATTTGCGCATGGACTTAATATTCACTTCAATCTTATCGAACCTCGATCCGACATTGATGTTTTTATGATCGCACCCAAAGGACCGGGTCACACCGTGCGGTCAGAATATCAGAGGGGTGCTGGGGTACCGTGTCTTTTGGCTGTTCATCAAGATGCATCCGGTAATTGTCATGACTTAGCTCTTTCATATGCTAGTGCTATCGGAGGCGGCCGTGCAGGGATTATTGAAACTACGTTTCGAGAAGAGTGTGAAACGGATTTGTTCGGTGAACAAGCAGTTCTTTGTGGCGGCCTTACATCTTTAATTATGAATGGTTTTGAAACTCTGGTAGAGGCTGGGTATGCACCGGAAATGGCTTATTTCGAGTGCTGCCACGAGGTGAAATTGATTGTTGATTTAATTTACGAGGGCGGTATTGCAAACATGAGATACTCAGTATCGAATACCGCGGAATACGGTGATTTGTCGCGCGGCCCCCGAGTGGTTGATCAAAAGGTAAAAAAACGGATGAAAAAAGTTCTTGATGAAATTCAAACTGGTCGGTTTGTGCAGGAATGGATGCAAGAATGTGCGGCTGGCCAACCGAGCTTTAAAGCTTTAAGGCGGCGTGGGAGCGAGCATGCAATTGAGGAGGTGGGGGAAAGACTGCGCTCTATGATGCCATGGATTGCAGAAAACGCTTTGGTTGATAAATCAAAGAATTAATTTGTAGAGGTAGGATTGGAAACGCAGAATTCGCTATAAGTATTCAACGAAGTCTCTTTCATCTGATTTGCCACGATCGATTTATCTAAAGTTAATGTGTACTATTGTAATCATACACTTTGTATTGAAGACAATAGGGATTCGATGATTGACTGTAGTCAAATAGAGTTGGATACATAATATATGTTATCAACAGTTTCGTATTGGGATTTATGCCTTATGTCGACAAGGATCTATTTGCCGGTTATTTTCTCATCTGACCAGCTCGTCCATAGGCGCCCGCGCATTTTGGATTAATGCCATGGCTCCAAATGGTTTTGAATTGGTAAGTTGGTAAATAAGAAGAGGATGAGAGGCATGACAACAGGTACACCTGGCCAACAGTTACAACGCATCAAGATTTTTGACACCACTATGCGTGATGGGGAGCAATCGCCAGGCTGTTCAATGAACTTGGAGGAAAAGCTGCGTATTGCTGAATATCTTGATGGGATGGGTGTAGATGTGATGGAGGCCGGGTTCCCGATTGCGTCTGTTGGCGATTTTGAGGCGGTTTCTGAAGTTTCGAAGATTGTCAAAAATGCAAAAGTGGCTGGATTGGCGCGCTCTGGGCGCAAAGATATTGATCGCGCGTGGGAGGCTTTGAAACACGCAAAACAACCACGAATTCATACGTTTATTTCCACTAGCCCGCTTCATATGAAGCATAAACTGCAAATGACACCGGAACAGGTGCATAGCGCAATAATTGACTCGGTTAGCTATGCTCGAAACCTTTGCGATGATGTGGAGTGGAGTCCAGAGGATGGGACAAGAACAGAAAGAGATTTCTTATGTCGTTGTGTAGAATCCGCAATCAAGGCCGGTGCTTCGACAATTAATATCCCTGATACAGTTGGTTATACTATGCCGGACGAATTCTTTGACATCATCTCGGCACTCCGTAATCGCGTACCAAATATTGATGAGGCAATAATCTCCGTCCATTGCCATAACGACTTGGGGCTAGCAGTTGCAAATACCCTTTCTGCTATAAGGGCGGGAGCTCGCCAAGCGGAATGCACAATAAACGGTATTGGAGAACGGGCAGGAAATGCGTCATTGGAAGAAATCGTCATGGGCTTAAAGGTGCGTCAAGACCTGATGCCATTTGATACTGCGATAGCTACAAAGAAGATTATAGGAGCAAGCCGCTTGTTATCATCTGTTACAGGTTTTGCAGTTCAACCTAACAAAGCGATCGTTGGCGCTAATGCATTTGCCCATGAAGCAGGTATCCACCAGGACGGTGTCTTAAAACATGCTAGTACATATGAAATTATGACGCCAGAGTCCGTAGGTTTAACGCAGTCGTCGCTCGTATTAGGGAAGCATTCTGGCCGTCATGCATTTCGAGATAAGCTTGAACAGCTCGGCTACCAGCTCGGAGATAATGCGATACAAGAGGCCTTCGTAAGATTTAAAGCGTTGGCAGACAAGAAAAAAGATGTCTACGACGAAGATATTATTGCGTTAGTCAAGGATGAAATAACCCATGCTGCCGAGTCTATAAAATTTTCGGCTCTGCGTGTTGTCGCTGGATCAGCTGGTCCACAAAAAGCTTATCTAGAGATTGAGATTGATGGTGTAATATGTTCGCACGAATCAACGGGGGATGGTCCCGTGGATGCGACCTTTAATGCTATTGGCGAGATAGTGCATCACTCAGCCCGTTTGCAACTATACCAAGTGCATGCAGTAACAGAGGGCACCGATGCGCAGGCACAAGTAACAGTTCGATTGGAAGAGGATGGTAAAACCGTCAATGGACAAGGAGCCGATACCGATACCTTGGTGGCTTCGGCAAAGGCCTACATTAATGCTCTGAATAAGCTTGCAGATAAGCGCTCCAAGACTGCACCTGAGATGCTTAGCGCATGAAAAGTGCATATATATGAAAAAAATAGTTTTTTCGTATTACGTAGCAGCGTACAAAGGTTAGTGGAGGAGCTAATTTAATTATGTTTTCAAAACTCCTAGGAATGCTTTCGGCCGATATGGCAATCGATCTTGGTACTGCCAACACACTTGTGTATGTGCAGGGCCGAGGTATCGTTTTAAATGAGCCATCGGTGGTGGCAATCTCTGATTTCAAAAATAAACGCCAGGTTTTGGCTGTGGGTGATGAGGCGAAAATGATGCTAGGTCGAACGCCTGGCAATATAGTTGCCATTCGGCCTCTGCGTGACGGTGTCATCGCCGATTTCGAGGTAGCGGAGGAAATGATTAAACATTTCATCCGCAAAGTCCATAATCGGCGTAGTTTCGCATCCCCACAAGTAATTGTTTGCGTTCCATCGGGCTCGACTGCGGTCGAACGCCGCGCTATTCAGGAGTCAGCGGAGGCCGCAGGTGCTCGACGTGTATTTTTAATCGAAGAACCTATGGCGGCTGCGATAGGTGCGGGCTTGCCTGTGACGGATCCAACTGGCTCAATGGTTGTAGATATCGGAGGAGGCACTACGGAAGTTGCAGTTTTGTCGCTGGGTGGCATTGTGTACTCGCGCAGCGTGCGAGTAGGTGGTGATAAGATTGATGAAGCTATTATCGCCTATATTCGTCGCAACCATAATTTATTAGTTGGGGAAAGTAGCGCGGAACGGATAAAAAAGGAAATTGGCACTGCGTGTTCTCCTGAAGATGGGGAGGGTCGTGTTATGGAGGTCAAAGGGCGTGACCTCATGAACGGAGTACCTAAAGAATTGGTTATTAGTGAGAGACAGATCGCTGAAAGTTTGGCTGAGCCTGTTGGTGCGATTATAGAAGCAGTGAAGGTGGCACTTGAACATACCGCTCCGGAGTTGGCAGCTGATATAGTGGACAAAGGGATAGTGCTTACAGGTGGTGGAGCGTTACTTGGGAACCTAGATTACGTTCTGAGGCACGCAACAGGGCTTCCTGTTTCCATCGCAGACGATCCACTCTCCTGTGTGGTGCTTGGTACTGGGCGTTGCTTAGAGGAAATTAAAACGCTCCGGAATGTTCTGATTAGCATGTATTGAGTTTTCTTTATTTCTTTTAAGGTAGCGTGGCTCCATTTCATTCCCCTCAGAAGGAGCACAGGGAGAATAGAGATTGAAGTATAATAGGGGTAGCGTTCTTAGATTTGCAGCGCCGGTGCGTAATTTAGCTCAACGGTTTGCTTATATATTTGTTTTATTCGGTGCCCTTGCAATAATTCTTATCGGGCGTGCTGACCAACAAATTTTTGAACGTGTGCGGGTATCCGTTACGGATGTTGTTGCGCCAATATTGGATGCGCTATCACGGCCAGTAGCTACAATCTCAGAAATCATTCAAGAAGCCCGGTCTCTCTCCAAGATTCGAGAAGAAAATCGGCAACTTAAAACTGAAAATGCCCAGCTCACTCAATGGCAGAGTGCAGCTCGTGCGTTAGCTGCAGAAAACGAAAAGTTACGCCATCTGCTAGGGTTTACTCCAGATAATGTGACCAAATCGGTTACTGCCCGGGTGATTGGTGACTCAGGCGGCACATTTGTCAGAAATATTTTGATAAATGCAGGTCGCCGAGCTGGAATAGCCAAGGGGCAGGCTGCTTTGGTTAATTTTAGTTTAATAGGGCGCGTGCATGAGGTCGGTGAGCGATCAGCGCGTGTCTTATTAATCACTGACCTAAATAGCCGAATTCCAGTTGTTGTCGAGACGACGCGTCAAAGGGCTGTCCTTGCCGGGGATAATTCGGATAGACCTCGCTTACTGCATCTGCCCGATAATGTGTCAATAAAGAAAGGTGAACGAATAGTCACCTCTGGACACGGCGGTGTATTTCCACCTGGCTTACCGGTTGGTATTGTTGCTCAAACCACCGAAACTGCCGTAGTCGTTAAACCTTTTGTTCATGGGGAAAAGGTTGAATTTACACGACTTATCGACTTTGGCTTAACAGGAGTACTTACGGATCTGGAAAAACGGACAGAGGCGGTGGCAGGACAGTGATAGACCGTAATAGCGCATGGTATAAAATTGATTTCGTTGCTAGGAGGGCTACTCCGTTTTTGTTAACCATGATGTTAGTTATAATTGCGCAGGCACCCCTTAAAGTATCAGGTGTAGCGCCAGTGACTCTCTCTGTAGGACTTATTTCTGTCTATTATTGGGCATTGCATCGACCGAGTATGCTGCCAGTTACGGCTGTATTTTGTACAGGGTTATTGCAGGACATTTTGGCATTTACGCCTATGGGGCTAGGAGCACTTTCGCTAGTAATCGTTTATGGAGTGATGGTTTCGCAGCGCAGACTTTTCTATGGGAAGTCATTTGTTTTTGTTTGGTGGGGTTTTGCCATGACTGCGGTTGCAGTGGGAACCATGCGGTGGCTTTTGGTGTCAATGATTGAAGGGAATACAGTTCTATTCATGCCTTCTATAATCGAGTGTGTGTTAACCGTCATTTTATACCCAATTTTTGGTTATTGTTTTGTGTTAGTCCATCGATCCCTAGCACAAGAACACTAAACGATGTTGGAAACCAAACAAGATCAAAGCCAAGATAAGATATTCAATCGTCGAGCGGTATTGCTTGCTACTGGGCAGTTGACGATATTTGCTGGTCTAAGCGCACGAATGTACTACCTTCAGGTCCTCGAAGCGGATCGCTATCGAGTGCTTGCTGAAGAAAACCGAATTAGTTTAAGGCTCCTACCTCCGCCTCGCGGTGTGGTGTTCGACCGTCGTGAAACCCCATTAGCGATCAATGTTCAGATCTACCGTCTGGTAGTGGTTCCTGAACAAGCAAAAAATATGGATGAAATGCTAACGCGGCTTGCGCGACTTGTAAAAGTCAGCGATCATGATCGACGGCGGGTTCGGCGCGAGGCACGTCGGCGCAGAGCCTTTGTTCCAATCACAGTACGTGAAAATTTGACATGGGAGGAAGTAAGCCGAATTGAAGTCAACGCACCGGATTTGCCAGGGATCACTATAGATGTAGCACAAAGCAGACACTATCCCTATAGTGATATAGCGGCTCACGTGATTGGCTATGTGGCAGCTGTGTCAGAAAAGGAACTAACGGGCGACCCAGTCCTTGAGCTTCCGGGCTTTCGCATTGGCAAAAATGGAATAGAGAGACGTTTCGATTTAGAACTTCGAGGCCGAGCAGGTAACACGGAGGTTGAAGTTAATGCACTCGGAAGGGTTATACGTGAAGTAAGTCGGAGGGAATGGCAGCCTGGGCTCAAAATAAACCTTACATTAGATATTGGATTACAAGAATTCATATTTAAACGTCTTGCAAAAGAACGACGAGCTGCTGTGGTAGTAATGGATGTCGAAAACGGTGATATATTCGGCATGGTATCTAGGCCTGGTTTTGACCCAAACGCCTTTAATAATGGCATTACAGTAAGCGAGTGGAAAAAACTAGTTGGCGATCCCGATAAGCCTCTTACAAATAAGGCTATCGCCGGGCAGTATGCTCCAGGGTCAGTTTTCAAAATTGTAGTTGCATTAGCTGCGCTGGAAAAGGGTATTCGTCCGGACATGACAGTGAAGTGCGAGGAGGTACTGGAGTTTGGGAATGAGCTATTTCACTGCTGGAAGAAAAATGGTCATGGATACGTGAACCTTATTGATGCGTTGCGAGAGTCGTGTGACGTATATTTTTACGAACTAGCGCAACGTTTGGGAATTGATCGTATTGCAAGAGTGGCACAGCGGCTTGGTTTGGGCGAAAAATTAAATCTTGGATTGCCCGGTGAACGAGAAGGCTTAATTCCGACAAAGAAATGGAAGCTGAAGACGCTTCGTGCTCATTGGCTGGGTGGCGAAAGTTTGATAAATGCAATAGGGCAAGGTTATGTTTTAAGCACTCCGTTACAGTTGGCAGTTATGACATCCCGTGTGGTGAATGGCGGTTACGCAGTGACGCCGAGGCTTACAAGAGTTAATGAATACGAAGAAGATACCCCAGCAAAAGCAACTGACTTTCCTTCGTTAAATTTTTCAGCGGGCGCGCTAGACCTTGTCCGTCAAGCGCTTAACGAGGTGGTAAATAATCCCTCGGGTGGCACAGCATACAATGCACGGATCTCGGAACGCGCATGGCAAATGGGTGGTAAAACAGGCACCTCTCAAGTACGGCGAATTTCGCTAAAGGAAAGGGAAATGGGAGTAAAGAAAAACGATGAGCTGCCGTGGAGTGAGCGTGATCATGCACTGTTTGTTGGCTATGCTCCAATGTCTAAACCTCGTTATTCGTGCTCAGTTGTTATCGAACATGGCGGGGGCGGTGGTAAAATTGCGGCTCCTGTAGCACGTGATGTATTGCGTGAAACACAGAGGCTGGATTTAGCCGGCATCCGGGCCGGGAATCGCATGCGTATGGATTCGTTATGAGGAACTACATTCAATGCAAGAGAATAGGTAATGATTAAGGGTTCACTTACCAAAGCAGAAATGAAACTAAGTGAGAAACTTTGGCAAGTTAATTGGACCATGGTTTTCTTAATTCTGGCTGTAGCTGTGATTGGCTTTGCCATGCTTTACTCCGCGGCTAAAGGAAGCCTAGACCCCTGGGCTAATAGGCAAATGACAAGATTTGCGCTTGGGATCATTATGATGTTTGCTATTGCCTTGACTGATATTAGAGTTTGGATGAGATATGCATATCTCATTTATGCAGTTGGTATAGCGTTGCTTGGAGCGGTTGAACTCACCGGTGTAGTCGGCATGGGTGCCCAGCGTTGGTTGGATTTCGGGTTCGTGCGTATACAACCGTCAGAATTTATGAAGATCGCGTTGATTCTAGCGCTTGCGCGACATTTCCATGCAATGAGCATGGAGGAAGTGGCGCGACCCATATATCTCTTAATCCCCATTCTCCTAATTATTGCACCAGTTGCACTTGTATTTCGGCAGCCGGATCTTGGAACAGCAGTTATGCTAGTGGTGGGTGCTGGTGCAATGTTTTTCATCGCCGGCGTTCGCATCTGGAAGTTTGGTGTTATTGCTATTGTTGGACTTGCATCAATACCAGTGGCTTGGAATTTCCTTCATGCATACCAACGTAAACGTATTCTCACATTTCTTAATCCAGAATCTGATCCGCTTGGTGCTGGATACCATATTCTGCAGTCAAAAATAGCTCTGGGATCGGGCAGTCTCTTTGGAAAAGGCTTTATAAATGGGTCCCAAAGTCATTTAGAGTTTTTACCTGAAAGGCATACGGATTTTGTTTTTACGATGCTTGCAGAAGAATTTGGTTTAGTTGGAGGCATTTTAGTTCTTTGCTTGTATGCATTTCTTTTAATATACGGATTGGCAATTTCCTTAAAAAGTCGCAACCACTTTGGTCGATTATTAGCGATGGGCCTCACAACTAATTTGTTTCTTTACGTTTTTGCTAATATCGCAATGGTCATGGGAGTAATTCCAGTGGTGGGAGTACCACTGCCATTAATCTCTTATGGTGGAACGGCTATGTTAAGCGTATTGATCGGGTTCGGACTTGTTATGAATATATACATCCATAGGGATGTACGCATCGGTCGATATTGGTCAGAGGGTACTACCTGAAAAGCTAGGGTTACATTCAGCTTTTGAGTGCGTCATCGTGCAGAAACTATCTATGGCCTCAGAGGTTTATATAGGTGCCAGCCATGGATTTTTGGCGGATTATGAGTGAGAGGTGCCTAAGTAGCATAGATATTTTTATGTATTTGGGGTGTGCATGCCAACAAGGAATATGGAATGTTATTTGTTTTCCATGAAACAGCTTTAAGCCGATATGCGTTGGTTGTTGCCATTCTCTCTTTTGTGGGTGCTGACACTTTTGCCAATGAAAAACTCAAAAATCCTTTCATTAATGATGCTACTACTGAAGCCCAAAATGCAAGTCGTACACAAGGGGTTAGAGTTGGAAATGTAGAAACAATATCTGGTAATGTTTTTGGTAAAGGTTTGGGTAAGCGACTTAATAGCGGCGACCCCATTCAATATTTCGACACAGTTAGGGTAGGTCTAAGTAGCGCAGCTGCATTGCGGTTTGTCGATAATACAGAACTCGTTATGGGTGAAAATAGCTCGCTTTTAATAAATAATCTTATCTTCAATCCCCAACTTGGAACAGCAGAGGGAGTTCTAAAAATGACTTCTGGTTTTCTGCGCTATACTTCAGCGGGGCGTCGCTCCAACATAATTATACAAACTTCTTTGGCAGCGATCGGCATACGAGGTACCGTTTTCGATATTTTAGCATCCTCTTCTCATGTTGAGGTTGTTGTCCATGAGGGCAACATAGCTGTCGATAGCAATATCAAAAAAGCCTTACTGCGATCTGGTGAAGTGATTAAGTTGAATAAAGATGAAACTTTCGTGATTTCAAAATCCCCTAGTTTGGAAATAAAAAAAGCAGTACAGAACGTCTCACAAATTCTCAAACAGAGTAAGCATAGTTTTAAAATGTTTAAGACTTATGACATAATTAATGAGGCACCAAAATTAGGTAAAGTTCCTGAAAAATGCTCTAAAAAACTCACAGGTATTGTAATACCGAAATATTTACAAAAATTTGATAAATCAAAATTAATTATAATGAGATTAAATACTGGAGATGTATTTATAGAATTACTTGAAGATAAAGCTCCAAGGCACATTACAAGAATAAAAAACCTTATAAGACAATGCTTTTACGACGGATTACAATTTTTTGATGTAAAGTCGGACTTCGCTGCTATAACGGGTGACCCTTTGAATAACGGTGAGGGTGGATCAGGAAAAACATTGAAATCGGAATTTTCTAATATTCCTTTTATTGCTGGCAGCGTCGGGATGATAAGAGATCAAAAAGACCTTGATAGCGCTGACAGTCAATTTTTTATTGCACTAAAACCATTACTTCATCTTACTGGTAAATACACGAAATGGGGCCTTGTGGTGCATGGTATGGACAAAATTAGAAAGTTACCAACAGGAAGACCTCCTCAGAAGCCCGCATATATTGTGGCAATACAACTATTGTCTGATGTCCCGTTTGCAAATTTTTCAGATCGTTAATCCTTTCTAACCCAAGTCTCCTCTGCGAAATAAAGAACAGACGAGAACCCCTAATTACCCTTACTATTGTGGTGCTCAGGGGTGATAAAAAAATTTTTCGAACAAATGGATCTTGCTATTTTAGCGATTGCTTGCGCTATGGATTAAAATACTGAAATTGCTTTACTTGAAATGGTAGACTTTTGATGACCTTAGATAAAAAAACTAAAATTCTTATACTAATCTTTTTGTTTGTGGTGATGTTCATCTGCACAATATTTATCCCACAACTTCCTGTAAGTAAAAGTTACCACGAATTTGCTGATTCGAGACCTTGTATGGGCATCCCCAATTTCGGCGATGTCGTTTCCAACTTTCCTTTTGCACTATTTGGATTCCTCGGTGTTATCACCGTGATTAAAATGTCTGAGGGAAGAAAGTTTTTGAAACGGTATCATAGTTGGCCGTATTTAGTATTTTTTTGCGCGGTGATCTTGGTCTCATTTGGATCAAGCTATTACCACTTAAATCCATCTAATGGACGCCTGTACCTCGATCGTGCCCCTATTTTGTTAGGGTTCACATGCTTATTTACCGCATTTTTTGCTGATCGGGTGAACCAGAAGATAGGCATATTTGTGTTATTCCCATCTCTGCTTACACTAGGATGCGGGGCATTGCTTTGGGATTTCAGTCAGTTTCATTTGGGTGGGGACCTACGTTTTTATGCACTATTGCAAATCTATGCATTCGTGGCACTTCCGATGATTTGCTGGTTTTTCCCCAATAGCTTTTACACGAGCAATCGGCACGTGTATTTGATACTCGGTTGGTATGCCCTCGCCAAGGTGTTCGAAGTTTATGATCGAAAGATATTTGAAAGTCTGGCAGGGCTGATCAGTGGCCATACGCTTAAGCATTTTGTTGCATCAATCGCAGTGTTTGTTGTGATCGTAATGTTACGGAGGGCCAAACACAGCCGTCAGATCCATTAGGAGGTTTCCATGTTTAGAACAATGGGTGTAGGTGTAGGCCAATGGGGACCATCTTATGAACCCAGTTTAACAGACTATCGTACCTATATTTTAAATTTTACCTCAATGACCTTTGTTTATCAGTTTATTTTTGAGCTTATGTATGAACGCCAACTTTCAAACTCAGTAATTTCTTCCGCATTTTGTACGGCGTAACTCTCGCAAATAAAGCCAAGAACATCGGTTCCATCCGCGAGTTCAACACGACCGACACCGAGTGGTGCATGAATGCTGGCTATAAAGCTTCCCAAATTCACTTCAGGTATATCCCAAAGTTCCAAATCAATTGACTTTCCTCTATTCTGACGAATAAGCCCTGGTCGTTTGATAGTATCATCAGGCAATGCATAAAATTGGTATACAGGTGCTGTTTTCGCTGCGCCAATGAAGACGGCGCCGCGCTCTGTTAGCTGATTATTTAAAGGTTGTCCTGACAGATGAGCTCCGCAGACCGCAAACCGTACCATTTTTGGTTCTGCTATTAGTTTTTGTTTACCTTCAATTATTTCGGGAACTGAGTGGCCAGTAGCCCCAAGCGATTTTACCATTTTATATTGTATTTGTGATGCTAATTCCACGAGCTTTAGTTCACTATGGGGTTGCGCAATAAGAGAAATACCAAATGGCAAGCCTGTATCAGTATCGAAGCCCGCTGGCACTGCGATGGCACATAAACCAAGAAGGTTGACAAAGTTAGTGTACTTGCCCAAGTCTGCATTTTTAGCGATTGGGTCTGTATTGACGGCTTCAATTGTTGGGTGTGAAGGCGCTGTCGGCAACAGAAGAAAATCGGTTTGACTTAAAATTTTGGCACATTCATTTTGCAATTCCTGCAGTTTATATTTTGCTTCAAAAGTTTGCAGTGCAGTAAATGTTTTTCCCTTTATCAATATCTCCTGAATAACCGGTAAAATAGCGTCTTCACGATCATTCGCCAATTTATTCACGGCATACAGGCGTTCCGCAAGCCATGGTCCGTTGTACAGAAGGTTAGCCGTTTCGTCGAATGGCCGATAATCATACAAACAAATTTCGCCGCCAAGTGATTTTATACATTCTACAGCAGCTTTGAATGCGTCCTTATAAAAACTGTTCTTGCCAAATACTAATTGACTGCTGTCGGGTAATCCGAACTTAAAATTATGTGAAAAGACCGAATTGAAGCGAGGTATCTCCTCTATCTCGGGTGCGTCATCTATCCACGGATCTAAAGGGTCCCTCGTGTCAACAACCTCGAATACTTTTGCCGCATCGTGAGGAGTTAGCGCAAAAATTGAAACACAATCTAGTGACTTACAAGCCGGAACCACGCCGCGGACGCTGACGCGCCCAAATGTGGGCTTTAACCCGACAATATTATTGAATGCGGCAGGTACCCTACCCGAGCCTGCAGTATCGGTTCCAAGAGCAAAGCTTGCCAGGCCGAGTGAAACAGCTACGGCGGAGCCCGAGCTCGACCCTCCTGAAACGTAATCCGGATTGAAAGGATTAAGGCATGGCCCAAAGGGTGACCGCGTGCCAACCAAACCAGTCGCGAATTGATCCAGATTTGTTTTACCAATCAATAACGCGCCAGCCTCTCGAAGTCTTCTGACTGCAAAGGAATCTTTTTCAGGTTCGTATGCGAATGCTGTGCAACCAGCAGTTGTTTCAAAATCTACAGCGTCGATATTATCTTTTACGACAAATGGCATTCCCCAAAGAGGAGTATTAGGATCAAATTTATCTAGGGCTTTAGCTTGGGCAATGACTTCTTCAATGGGATATAAACTAATGAAGATGTTAAAGTCTTTATAACAGGTAATTTTCCCATAGATTTCTTGAATTATGTCGGCGGGATGGATCCCATTCGCATACGCTTTGCGAAGAGTTGGTATAGTAAGTGAGAAGTCCGTCTGCATAAATTTTAAAAACTTAAGCAAGCTGATCCATTAACGTTCGGCTTTCTGAAACTGCACCAAATACACCACCTTGCATTTTTACCATCTTAATTGCAGCATCGTGGTTACCTTTGTCAGTAGCGCCGCAGCAGTCCTCGAGAATCAGGCACTCAAACCCTCTATCATTTGCCTCTCTCATAGTTGTATGAACACAAACATCCGTTGTAATGCCCGTTAGGATGAGATTATCGATATTACGAGTACGTAACAGTAGTTCCAAATCAGTAGCACAAAAACTTCCCTTACCAGGTTTATCGATAATAGGCTCACCAGGGTCGGGTTTTAATTCATCGATTATTTCCCAGCCAGGTTCACCGCGAATTAGAATTTTACCACAAGGGCCGGGATCACCAATCCCGGCACCTATTTGTTGTGATCTCCATCGTTTATTAGCTGGTAGATCGGACAAATCAGGACGGTGACCCTCACGAGTATGAATAATATGATATCTTTTCTTGCGCATTGTTTTGAGAACTGACTTGATTGGATCAATCGCGACACGTGTTAGGTTTAGATCATATCCCATGCTATCGACATATCCACCCGGCCCACAAAAATCGGTCTGCATATCAATTACAATTAGTGCTGTATTTTCTGGTCGCAGATCGCCGTTAAAAGGCCAATTATATGGATCCGCTGATATAGTAGACATGCTTTTTGTTTCCGAAAGTTACTTGCGAATGCTATGTTTTCTCAGAAAAAATTTTTGCTTGGTTAAACAGGCAAAATTTATATAGGTACTAGTAGTTGTGGCCTGTGTTGCTGTCTGCTGCTAATTTTGCTACGACGTTGTGCAAAAAGTAGAACGCATCTGTAGTCACTACGCGCCTTTAGGATTCCAAAAGGTCTGATATAATACGAAGCACTTTTTACAAATGTGGCTGAACCTATGACTTTTTTAAATTGGCTGTAATTTATTATGCGTAATAACATAATTTACAGATACATTTTGGAGTTTGTGCGTGCCGGGTCGGTCCGAAAAGCAGCCCAAAGAGCAGCAATCGCCCCATTTTCACCCAACAGACGAATTCAATCTGTTTAGCAAGATCCGCGTGTATGCGTAGTAATGAAGTCTACTGAACCCAATGCATTTCGCCATTGCTATTTTTAAACCGGCCCTGCGAAACGTTTCTTTTGAAAAAGCAGTTTTGCTAAATTCAAGTAGTACTTATCCAATTAGGGACTTGTCTTAGCCGCGCTGCGCCACACTGGTATTAAATCTTGTTCTAGTACATCAGCCCAAGTTAATCTTCTCGTTTCTACATCTTGGCGCGCGGCTCGGCGAAATGCTGCAATCTTGTCAGGGTTTTTTAGAAGTTTTTCGATTTCGTGCGCCCACACTCTCGGTGACGGATCTTTGATAATAAGTCCATCATGCCCATCTTGTTCTACATAAACATCTCCTCCGCCGGGAGCAACGAGTATTGCCGCACCTGATGCTTTAGCCTCAAGAACGGCATTGGGCCATATCTCAAGGGTTGAGGGAAAAACAAACAGATCACAGGATGCGTTTAAAAGGGCTATATCGCCTGCTGCCAAGGTACCTGCAAATGTAACGCTATCACCAAGAAGGTTTCCAATCTCATTTTTAAAATAACCTTTACCCGCAAGAATTAAATGCAAATCCCATGAACGATCGACCAGTAGCTTGGTAGCCTTTGCGAGTGTCATTACATTCTTTGAGTCATCAAGACGCCCTACGAAAGCTATTATTGGTTTTCCCTCGGGAATGCCAAAGCGTTCACGCAATTCAGTAGGGTTTCGTTTGTTCGGATGGAAGAGTTTTTTGTCTATGCCACGTCGTAGTTGGGTTGAATGCGTTTTGATATGAGTACCGGTTTCGAGCACATTGTTTTCGGATGATAAAGTGGCTCTGCACTGTGCTGTGTGTTCCACTAATTTTTGCTGCATATTTTTTGAAAACCTTTCAGGAAGGCGTAATCTTTCGATTAATAATCGTCCTAGTATCCCTTTTCCACATACCCGTCTTATGGCTTTTTCAGAATAAACTTTAGTGAAGCCTGGAGTGTCCGTATGCACAGAATTGACCAATGGAATATCGTATTTGCGACTAAATCGTGCAGCTGACTGAGCGTAGGCAAAATATCCATCGGTTGTATGAATTACGTCGTACCCTTTGAGATATTTTTTTAGCCGAGGATGGCCGGGAGCGAGGTCAGTATAATCTGCTATATTACGGAGAAAGAATAAACGCTTCGTGCTAAACAGCGGCCGTAACGTAATAATGCGCGTGCTCGGTCCTAGGCTTATTTCTTCATCATTATTACCTTGGAAATGTACAGTCAAGTTGAGTTGATTGGCAAACCCAACTGCTGCTTTGGCGAAGTGCTCCCAACATTTAACGTGTCCACCTGCCTCGTCTCCACGTTCTAGATCAACGAGCACGCCTACTCTCAGTGGCGTGTTAAAACCCATCTATACCCTCACTGCGAATTAATCATTAAGCTGGCGTAATGCTATCAGATAGTGTTTGGGTCGTCGATTGGTAGGTAAAATGGAAATATAATATACAAAGGTTGTATTCGTTACGTGTGTTGTCCATTTATCACCACAAAACAACTAGAGGATAAGTAAATGTATGAATTGTTAAAGGGCATGCGAATTATCGAGGTGTCTGCATTTATTGCGGCGCCTTATGCTGGATTGAGCCTCGGACAAATGGGAGCCGAGGTCATTCGTATTGATCCCATTGGCGGGGGGCTCGATTATCGACGATGGCCAGTAACACGCGACAATAGGAGTCTTTATTGGGCAGGCTTAAATAAAGGAAAGAAATCGATAGCGCTAAATGTACGCTCAGATGAGGGGCGTGACATAGCTCATGCACTTATGACAGCACCCGGTTCAGATAACGGCTTCGTCTTAACTAATTTACCACCACGAGGTTGGCTCGAATATGGTGTTCTCAAAGAAAAACGTGAAGATTTGATTATGGTTAGTATTGTAGGTAATCGAGATGGTTCGGTTGCTTTGGACTATACCGTCAATGCAGCAGCTGGTTTCCCATTTCTCACTGGCCCAGTTGAATACGACAAGCCAGTAAATCACGTAATGCCAGTATGGGATGTGGTTGCCGCACTTTCTGCAGTGCAAGGCTTGATGGCTGCAGAACGCAGGCGCAGAGAAACAGGCGAAGGAGGCCTAGTACAATTAGCACTTTCGGATACAGCATTTGCCACTTTAAGTCACCTTGGTTACGTGGCTGAGGCGGAGATTAATGGTGAAAATAGACCAAAAACTGGCAACCATGTTTTTGGCTCATATGCGCAAGATTTTGAAACTGAAGATGGTCGACGTGTAATGGTTACAGCATTTACAGCACGCCATTGGCAGGTGCTTGTGAAAGTAACGAACACAGCTGCAGAAATGAGGAAGATAGAGGAAAAATTGAGTCTCGATCTTCGGCTTGAGGAAAATCGTTACGCTGCGCGCAATCAGATTACAGATATATTTCGGAAATGGTTTAAAAGGTATGATTTTGCAACAGTGTCATCAAAGCTTGGCGAAGCGGGTGCATGCTGGGGGCCTTATCAATCTGTTGCTGAGGCAGTTTCGGAGGATCCAAGGCTTTCAACTAAAAGCCCTTTGTTCGATGAAATTGATCAACCCGGGATAGGAACACATCGTGCTGCCGGCGCAATGTTGGAATTTTCACACATGGACCGTCGGAAAGTGGCAGCAGCACCAATGCTCGGTCAGGACACGGATAGTATACTTTCAAAGATACTTGGTTTGAGTCATGCTGAACTGGAACGCTTACACGCTAATGGTATAATTGGCGGACCCACACCTTGAAAGCGATTCTTTGTCGTAACACTTTTTGTTGGCCTAGTAGTTCCACTTCACATTCAATCCAACACTGTGGCTCTTATAATCCTGTGCTCCATCATTCGACCAATTTTTTACGAAACGATATTGGGCAATAAGGTCTGTGCTATCGAAGAAAAATTTACTGTAGGTGAATGCTGGACTGGCAACAAATGTTGTATCACGGCGATTGTTGGACACATCTATTTCACTGCCCTCGTACAGTCGTGTAAAATGTGAGACCTGCATACTCATGCGCGCCGAGTCGGCGATCGGAATGTGGTATCGTAGAAATATTCCTGGGTTAAAGTAAGTGTATTGCGAACCCCTTGCCTTGATGTATGAAAAAACCGGTTTTATTGATAATTCATCCATATCTCTTAAAGAGTTGGAAAATAACAGGTTAGCAGCTATTTGTTGTTTAGCGGCCTCGTAAGAGCTATATCTCTCTGCAAAAAATTCACGGCCAAATTCAAGTGTTATCTCATTAATCCAATATTGTTGAGTATTTTCAAGAGCTATGGCAAAGCCATTGCTGTGGGAAAAATATTTGTAATTTAATAGGTTTACCTCGGCAAATGGTAAGCCAGATATTTGCCACTTTTCAGACAACCGCATGACTGGCCCTGCCTTAAGAGAAAAGAGATCATAGCCATTTTCGCTATTTTCAATATTTAATTTTGCATTTGCATTGAATTTGGTTCTTAAATAGTACCTGTTATCTGTGCTTAGGGTACTTTCATTCAGTAGCGAAGCCGTTGCTGAAATAATTAAATCACTTTCTGGTTTGATTATTTCAGGTCGTATACTTGTGTTAGTATCTGAGAGGAAACCAACGCCGAGGGCAATCGAAGTGCCTTTATCTTGGCTACGGGCACCCTGAGAAAGATTTTTTTCAGTAGGTGAATGTTTTTGTACTTGATTAGGCAAGTTTTCTTGAGGTTGCGCTCCGTGTTTGGGCACTTTGGTATCCACATTTTTTTCTGGCTGAAATGCGACACGACCATGTCGGGCCCGATACGAACGAATATAATCATCATGTGTAGCAAGTGCGTATTCGTAATAAGCTTTTATTACAGTGGAATTATTAGTTAAAAGGGCATTCTCATAGTTAAAGCGTGCTTGAAGGGCACGCTCGTAATAATAAAGTGGCAAATCTTGCGATATTGCACTAGCGGAGGACGTCGCAAGTATTACGAATACAGCGAGTCCTAACCGAAGAGAGTTCGAAATGGGCCACCATAAACTGCCCACCTCCGCCGATAACCCCGTCCCTGGAGTTCCTAAGAATTTCATCTTTTGTTCTATTAATTTTTATTAAATTTCTGTAATGCGCCCATGGTTTATCTACATATGCAAGTTTCAATACCTAAATCTGATCGAATGAAGCGACAGAGTAAACCTTATAAGTTGAGGGCTCAATAGCTGCTAGGAAATTTTATAAACCATTACGATTCTTGTTCGGATATATCAGAGTTAAGAATTCATGAGGCTGCTAAAAATATGCTAAGGGCATCGCTTTTTAGGGATATTTTATTATTGCCTTGATCTTATCAATTTCTAATGTCCTCAAGAAACCATTCGGTGGGTATTTCTATGCCTAACCCTTTTTGTTTGCATTTTGTGTATACAGCTCCCCCACAGGAAGCAAATTGCAACCCGTTATTACCTTGGTTTTCATAATAAGTTATTTCCTTATCACTGCTCCGCCCCGCGACGGCTCCGGATATTAAGTCTGCAAAAGTTGGCAAGTTCGGATGTGCGAAGTCAGAATCCTCTGCAAATGGAACACTTGCGAGTTGTTCGTCATTACCTGCCACATACCCACCGGTGCCCCCTCCGACGGAATTGAGAAATCCATTTCCGTCTGCCATTTTTATTTTTTCATCGCCTTGGCGTATAGCGATATCAAAGTATTTCAGGTGTTCTTGCCCTACCTCGAAGTCATTGACGTTGACTACGAACATTCCCGGCTCTAACCACTGAGGATCAAATGTTGGCACCATACTATCTGTGCAACTGCAGACTATGTCCGCTCCGTTCATTGCTTCTTCGGCACTTGGAACTGGAATAATCTCAACCCCAGTTTCTTCATGCATCGCATTAGCATATTCTTCGCGATTTTTTTGGTCGCGGCTAAATACTTTAACCCTTTTTATATCTCGCACACACTTAATGGCTTGTAGATACGTCCGCGCCATTCCTCCCGAACCAATCATACCAATTGTTTCAGCATTTTCGCGGCTGAGATATTTTGCACCGATGGCTGCCCCACCACCTACGCGCATGTGTTGTAAAATACCATCATTGATGATTGCCAGCGGTGCCCCATCCCCACTGCTAAATAAATAAACCAGGCCGCAATATGTTCCAGGTTCGACGCAAAACTTATTTTGATTGGTAATTTCACCTGCATCATTGCGTGGCCAACTCATTATGTCGGATTTAATGCGAGTAGCGAAAAATCCATTACATGCCCCCTCTGTTGACCCCCAGCGATAATAACTATCCTCAAAGTCACAAGGGACATAAACATCTATACGTGGCCTCATAACCGAGGAGCGCGTTGCTAACCCGCGAAATGCATCTTCTTGGACATCGATACAGGTTTGCATATCGAGCAACTCTTCGACTATTTTATTATTGATGATCAACATATTTTGACTCTCTGGTTAAAGTAGAAACTCACATACAATGGTGTATGCGTTGATTTGTGATTTACCAAGTAAAAAGGGGAAAAAGATATTAGTCCGATGAATGTTACATTTTTGCCAGGTGGTGTTTGCGCCGAAATAAACGGTGTGAACCTCAGTGGCCCATTTGTAGACAAGGTATTTACTAGGATTAATGAGGTGTGGTTGGCCACTGGCGCGTTGTTATTTCGAGGGCAATCCCTTACCGACAAACAACTGCTAGCCTTTGCCAAGAAGTTTGGGGATTTAGAGTTCCCGCCAAGCAAGTTATTGTCCCTCAGGAAGTCTGTTGGCTCCTCTAATGAAATTTCATCGCATATTAATGTTATATCGAACGTAGTCGAAAATGGTCAACCGATCGGGCAATTGGGTGCCGGTGAAGCCTATTGGCATACGGACAGTGCTTTTGTCGAGGAGCCACCTGCAGCTAGTGTACTCTATGCTATTGAAATACCATCAAAGGGCGGTAACACATCTGTGGCAAATATGACTAAAGCTTGGGATTCCCTAGACCCCATATTGCGTGCCGCCATCAGGGGGAAAAAGGCAAAACACGACTATACATACACCAGTGTTGGCGAACGCCGAAAAGACTTTCCGGAGGTACTCGATCCTCGTGAAGCGCCCGGACCGACCCACCCTATTGTGCGAACCCATCCGGATACTGGGCGGGAAAGCCTATATCTTGGTCGGCGGCTTAACTGTTATATTCTGGGGCTCTCACTAAATGAGAGTGAAAAATTACTTGACCAACTATGGAAGCATGCGGTGAAACCAGAATTCACCTATGAGCATGTTTGGCAAGTGGGTGATGTCCTGATGTGGGATAATCGTTGTACAATGCATCGTCGAGAGGCTTTTGATAAAAGCGAGAGGCGTATTATGCATCGAGCCCAGATCAAGGGCGAGCGCCCGTATTTCGTGGTCGACAAAACATCAACATGAACAATTAGAGGTCTTAAAATATGGTGGATGACGAAATGCGCGTTCTCATATGCTCGCAATGGTGCAATCGTAACGAACTTCTATTCACTTGAGTATCTCAATCCTCCTTAACTGATGGGCAGGCCCGTATACATATAAGATTTGTTTGAGTGAGTTTTGCTACGACATTGGTCGTAGGAGGGAAATTTCAACGAAAACCGCCTTTATGTTTTTCCCCTGGCACTGAGATTGCCGGAAAGATGATTGAAGTTGCGGATGGCATTACTCGTGTTAGACCGGGGCTTATTGTATTTGGAGCTATTGATTGGGGTGTCCATGCAAAAAGAGCTAACAGTTGCCGTAACTTATCTTCTCGTATTGCCTGATGGCTTACAAATTAAAATCCTTCAAAGTTGCCGGGCCTCCTGAATTGTTATTGCCAAAAGTTTGCACAGCGGGATAGTAAGCAAAACCACTCCGGCCACAACAATCATGGTTGTTTCAACATTAGTCCAATCTGCGAGGACCCCGTAGCCAAGCGGAGCAATGATGCCGCAAACAGATCCCAATGTGTAAATAAGACCATAGGCACGGGAGTGCTTTTCTCCTTTGATAAGGTCGGGGACTGTCCCGTAGATGGCGGAAGAAGTGCCATTCAAAAAGACACCGAGAACTGGAAGTAGAAAAAAAGCATAAAGGCTTGGCATCGCCACAATGGCAAGGATCATCAAGGCTGTGGCGAACTCGGTAAAAGCAATTGTTCGGGTCACGCCCATCCGCTCTGCAATCATACCTACCGCCATTTTTCCGCACATGCCACCAAATACCGTCACCAGAACAGCAAGCGCCGACCACTCTGTTGAGACACCTTTCTCGATCATTAAAAACGCAGCAAATGTTAAGAAACCGTTCCTCGTTGTATTGTCTAGTGCGGTAATAGCACCGAGCAACGCAAAACCTGTTGGATGTTTAACCCCCCATCCCAAAGGGCCACTTACAGTGGTTTTTGATATTGTTTTTTTAGGTCTGGCACCAATGGCAGATGCTCTGAGAAAAAGCCATATAACAAGGGCCGTCACTAATGCGATAACACCAAAACCGTAAACCGGTGTTTGCCAACTGAAGTTGAGGCTCGCAGTGGCAAAAATTATAGTTCCCAAAAACAGAAATTTTCCGATATCGCCGAAGGCGTTGTATATACCTAAAGCGGCGCGCTGCCCGTTTTTAGGATAGTTACTTGAAAGAATAGAAGAGGATAATGGATGTTGAAAAGCACCCCCACACCCTGCCAAGAAAATAAATGTTAATATAGCCTCAAAATTATTTGCTGAACCAAGTCCTAAAAACCCAAAACCAGCTAGTGCAGTCCCAGCCACTAAGAGTGGTCTTGTCCCTGTGCGTTCTGACCAAATTCCAATGGGTATTTGAAATGCTGCAGTGGCTGTTTTGTGAACTGCGCGCAAAAGACCTACCTGCGCGAAAGAGAGGCCGAATGCATCACGCAATAGTGGTAATAGAGCGTAAAGCATATCTACGAGGCCATCATGCACTACGTGAGCTCCACAGGTAATACAAAGGGCCGTTTGTTTTTTACTTTTAGGCATCTCTAGACTATGTCATTATTCTCTTTATAACACAAACTTGTTGCATTGCTCATAGGACAAGACTTAGAAGAAGAAAAGGTGTACGTTTATATGACAATGCGATCTGCTTAAAATCGTCCTTGCAATATAATCTCGGAAATCTCCATGGTATCTCTTTCAAATTTTGACTCAGCACATGAGTCATTTGTTGCTGACAATGATTTTTTAGCAGAAGTCATATTAGGATTAAGGGGCCCGGTTAAATCGTTACCTTGTAAATATTTTTATGACGAAGTTGGGTCTAAGTTATTCGATTCAATCTGCGAATCTCCAGAATATTATCCAACACGAACTGAGCTCAGACTTATGAAGGATGCTGCCCAAGAAATTGCCACTGCTATTGGGTCAAATGTAGATTTAATAGAGTACGGCAGCGGCGCCTCAAAAAAAGTTAGGTACATTCTTGATGCGCTTGAAATGCCGGCATCGTATGTGGCAGTTGATATTTCTCGAGAGTTTCTTGTGAAAGCTAGTCAGTCTGTGGCTCAGGATTACCCGGGGATTGCTGTGCATGCAGTGTGTGCAGATTTTACTAAACCGTTTGAGTTGCCTAACGACGTGGGTACTAAATCCAAGCGTTCTGTAGGTTACTTCCCCGGATCTACAATAGGTAACTTCACTCGCCCTGAGGCAAAAGATTTTCTGGAGGCATGTGTAAAAACATTGGGTCCCGGGGGAGGTATGCTTGTTGGTGTTGATCTCAAGAAAGACCCTGTCACTCTAGAAGCAGCTTATAATGATGCTGCAGGTATCACCAAAGCTTTTAATCTCAATATTTTATCACACATAAATCGAGAGTTGTCAGGAAACTTTGACCTTCAATCTTTTTGTCACGTAGCCTTCTATAATAAAGAGTTGGGGCGTATAGAAATGCATTTGGAAAGCTCTAAAAAACAATGCGTCACTGTAAGCGGTACCAAATTTTACTTTGAACCAGGTGAACGAATTCATACTGAAAATTCATATAAATATGAAATTGACGAGTTCCAAACGTTAGCATCAAGCGCAGGCTTTGTCCCTTCGAAGGTATGGACCGACGATAATGAATTATTTAGTGTTCATTTTCTTCAGATTTAAAGAATTTTTCAGAACGTAGCTCATGCATACGTTTTCTATCGTCCCCAGCCTCCCTTAGTAAGATCGTGGCATGCCAAGAATATTTTGACCAATATACGCGAGTATCATGTTCTCTGAAACAGGTGCTGTTCTGTATAGACGAGCTTCGCGCCACTTTCGTTCAACATCATACTCGCGTGCAAACCCGAAACCGCCATGGGTCATTAAGCACGCCTCAGCCGCCTCCCAGGCTGCTTTCGCTGCTTGGTATTTGGCCATATTGGCCTCAGCACCACATGGTTTCCCTGAGTCAAACAATGCGGCTGCTTTGCGGGCCATAATGTCAGCCCCTTGTAACTCAGCCCAAGATTTTGCAAGCGGGAATTGGATGCCCTGATTTTGGCCAATCGGCCTATCAAAAACAACTCTTTCGTTGGCGTAACTCACTCCTTTATCGATAAAGAATTTACCATCGCCGAGCGACTCACCCGCGATCAGTACACGTTCTGCATTCATACCGTCCAATATGTATCGAAAACCCTTGCCTTCTTGGCCAATCAAAGCATCACCAGGGATACGCATATTATCGAAGAATACCTCTGTGGTATTGTGATTAATCATTGCATCTAATGGTTTTATTTGGCATCCGTTGCCTGTTGCTTCTCTTAAATCGACCAAAAAACATGACAGTCCATCAGTTCTTTTTTCGCATTCTTCAGGAGGAGAAGTGCGAGCTAAAAGTAGCATTAAGTCTGAATGAGCTGCTCGGCTGGTCCACACCTTCTGGCCGTTAATCACGTAGCCGTTGCCGTCCCGCTCAGCCTTTGTTTTTAACTGAGTAGTGTCAGATCCGGTGCTTGGTTCAGTTACACCGAAAGCTTGCAACCTGAGACTACCTTTTGCAATTTCAGGTAAATACTTTTGTTTTTGTTCATCAGAGCCGTGGCGGAGGATCGTTCCCATTGTGTACATCTGCGCATGGCATGCTGCGGCAGAGCAACCACTTTCATGAATAGCCTCTAATATAACAGCTCCCGCTCGGATAGGGAGGCCAGATCCCCCATAAGTTTCTGGGATTAAAGCTGCTAAAAATCCACTCTGCGTTAAAGCATTTACAAAGTCTGTGGGATAACTGCAATCTGATGGCTGATCTTCGAGATCACGCCAGTATTTTCCGGGGAAATCTTTGCATATTGCCCCAACAGTTTCGCGAAATTCGCTGTAGTCATCTTCAATTGTCATTTCCATGTTATTGTCTCTCAAACTATATTTCTATTTCTGAATTTTTTCTGCTCAAATCTAAGATTTACCAAATAAATTTTTTAGACATGATTAGGGAAACAAGAACTTTAATAAGACCGTGGTAGCCCAAGAACGTGCTGTCCGATGAAATTCATGATCATATTAGGGGATATCGGAGCATTTCGAGAAAGCCGCGCATCACGCCACTTTCTCTCTACGTCATATTCTTTGGCAAACGCAAAACCACCATGGGTAGTGAAACATGTTTCTGCACAGGCCCATAGAGCTTCGGAGCTTAGATATTTTGCACAATTTGCTTCGGCTCCACACCTTAAACCTGCTTCAAACATCGCGGTTGCTTTGCGAACTATTAGATCAGCTGTTTGTAATTTGATATAAGCATCTGATATTGGAAATTGGATTCCTTGATTCTTACCTATTGGACGATTAAAGACGATCCGCTCATTGGCGTATTTAACTGCTTTGTTTAGAAGGAATCTCGCATTGCCTATACTTTCTGCTGATACAAGGCAACGTTCTGCATTCATGCCATCAAGTATGTATCTAAATCCTTTCCCCTCTTCACCGATTAGCGCGTCTCCTGGAATATTTACATTGTCAAAGAATACCTCAGTTGTATTGTGATTAATCATTGCATCTATGGGTTTAATTTCCATGCCGTTTTTCTTAGCGTCTCTCATGTCTATTAAAAACACAGAAACCCCGTCGGTTCGTTTCTCGCATTGTTCCTTTGGCGTGGTGCGGGCAAGTAAAAGCATAAGATCAGAGTGGCCCGCTCGACTGGTCCACACCTTCTGGCCGTTGATCACGTAGCCATTGCCTTCCCGTTCAGCACGGGTTCGAAGTTGAGTGGTGTCAGAGCCGGTCGTAGGCTCAGTAACGCCAAATGCTTGTAGTCTTAATTCCCCAGTGGCAATCTTTGGCAAATAATTTTTCTTTTGGTCATCCGATCCATGGCGCAAAACGGTCCCCATCGTATACATTTGCGCATGACAGGCAGACCCTTGGCAGCCCATCTCGCAAACAGTTTCGAGGATAACAGAACCTGCCCGTAGAGAAAGTCCAGACCCGCCATATTCTGGGGGAATGAGCGCAGCAAGGTAACCAGCGTCAGTGAGTTCCTTAACGAATTCGGTTGGGTAACTTGTGTCCGGAGGTTGATTCTCAAGATCTAGCCAATATTTTGATGGATATTTCTCACAAAGTTTCCTGACTTCAGACCGCAATTCTGGAAAATCCTCGTCATCTAGTTCTAACTTAACTTCTTGTTCATCCATCATTTTACTCCGCTGCCGCTGAAAGCGTTGTTGCCTGTGAAAAATTTAATGGTAGGCCTGCCTTTGCTAGGCCACCACAAAGTTGTTCGTTGGGTAGTTCACGCGCGATTATATCACGCACAGCACACAGTTTCTTCAAGTCAATACCTGTGCGAAGTCCCATACCCTCAAACATAAAAGCCATATCTTCTAACACGACATTCCCGGTTGCTCCAGGCGCCCAAGGGCATCCACCAAGGCCGGCGATACATCCGTCGAAGCGTCGTATTCCTGCCTCATAGGCAGCGAATGCATTTACTACACCCATACCGCGTGTATCATGCAAGTGGACAGTTACCGGTACATCAACCACATCTAAAACTTCCGTGCACAATGCCTTAATTTGGCTGGGATTGGCATAGCCGACAGTATCAGCAAGCGATATCTCATCGGCTCCAGACTCTACAAACTGCCTGGCTACAGAGACTACGGAGCTCGTAGCAATTTCACCCTCCAATGTGCAACCAAACGCTGTTGCGCAACCTGCAAGGAGTGTCACTCTTTTACCAGTATCTTCTGCCTTCCTATCGCGATATTCAACAATGGCTTTAAACTCGTCCACCGATTGGGCGGTAGTGCGGCGAACATTTTGAAGATTATGGGTCTCGCTGACTGACGTAACGTAATTTAGTTGATTTACACCTGCCTCTATACCTCGTTCAGCTCCTTTGAGGTTAGGCATAAGCGCACAAACGTTAAAGTTGCCTATCCTTTTTGCTTCTTCAATAACTTCAAATGCATCTGCAAATTGAGGAATCAATTTTGGTGGAACGAAAGAACAGACCTCAATATCAATTACCCCAGCCGCGGCTTCAGCGGAAATCCATTCTTTTTTTGCCTCGGTTGGAAAGAAAGCTTTTACGTTCTGTAATCCATCACGTAGACCTACCTCTCGTATGTACACATCGATGTCATCTCGATTGAGCTCCTGGCCCATCATCAATCTCCCCAATCTAAAACGCTAACCTGTATAACATTTATTAATTCCCTTGCTTGATTCCTAGCCCCCCCACTCATCATAAGTCAATCATCGGTATGGCTATCCCTATTGGAATTGTTGCCGTAGATTGTGGATAACAGAGGATAGGATACCCAATGGTGAATGAAGTGCATAGGACGGCCCCATTTAGAGCAATTGGGCTAATGGTTGTGAGCGTTTTTTTTATGAATCTGAACAATGCGCTGCTCAAATGGCTTTCGGGTATGTATCCGGCAAGCCAAATTATTTTTATGCGTTCAATAGTAATGGTACTAATGGTTTTCTTAATAGTCACTTTATCCTCGAACTTTTCAAGTCTTAAGCTAAGCAATAATTCGAGTCACTGGTGTAGGGGTGTGCTAAACCTGCTGAACGGTATCTTTTTCGTTCTTGCTGTCACCTATCTTCCTTTAGCAGAAACAGTAGCGATCACTTTTGCAGCGCCGTTGTTTTTGACTGCGCTTGCCATACCTTTTCTTGGCGAGAAAGTTGGTTGGCGGCGTTGGATAGCGGTGTCCTTTGGATTCCTTGGAATTTTAATCGTCGCTCGACCCATTGGGGGCACATTACAATTTGCAATGCTTTTTCCTCTTCTCGCTGCCCTTACGGGTGCACTGCGCGATATTGTTACTCGAAAACTTACAGCGAACGAGAGTTCTTTCTCGATATTTTTCACATCAAGCTTGATTTCGGTTGCAGGCTCAATTCCTGCTTCTCTATTGGACGCAGAGCCTTTTAAATGGGTAATGCCCGGGCTTAACGACACCGTACTCGTCTTTCTAACCGGTTTATGTGTAGCGGTAGGACACTATATGATGATAGAGACCTTTCGCTTTGCAGAAGCCAAAATTGTTGCCCCTTTCCGCTACACTGGCATTGTATGGGCTACGATTTTAGGTTTCTTCATTTGGGGCCATTTGCCGGATAAGTTTGCCGTTTTAGGTGTCTTAATAATAATCATGAGCGGCCTCTACATTTTACACCGTCAACATTTATTATCAAAAGTTAAGTCGCCCTGACGGCTATGGTTCCTTACGCAGCATACAAATCCCTGCGGGAAATGGGTCCCGCAACCTTTTTCTGTGCTGTGATGATGACTGAAAACAATGCAGTCCCAAAAAATTTTAAGTGTTGATTTACCCTTTGGTAAGGTAATGTTTAAGCCTTTCATTTTTTATTGCTGTACCATTTTGGTTTTTGTCTGGCTCAATGGTTTGTATGCTTCGATCAAAGTGAAAAATTGAGCAGTGCACGGTGTACGGGGGGGCGAAAGTATCCGCGATGTTACTTTTTTCCTCCCGGGTTAGCTTATCTCACACTCGCTGATGCAGGTGCCACTACATTCGCTGCCCTTTCATATTTCTATGCTTTAGCGGGACCACTGTTAATTGAAATGTTGGCGTCGGCATTGGGCACTACTAATCTTGGTTCGCGGGAATAGCGACAACGCAGTGCCCTAATATTGATCACTCCCGGTTTGCCGTGATACTACTGCCAGCTTTTGCCTCTTCCGCTATCCTAGACGAGTCTTCGGTTTTTGGTTAATACAAAGCTCGTCTGACTTATTTATTTCTTTTAGTTGGCGCATTGCTCATTGCACGGGAGTGTTTTGCAAGAACAGAAGCGTTGCATTTTGCAGAGGTATTGAGGCTAGCACCGTTTAATAATACCTCTATTGCATGGGCTGGGGTCGCTGGTTTTTAGTTATGGTGCATCTTCCGAATACTTCGCAGTGCAAAGGGCATGCATGGGTTTTATGAGTGGACTCTTAAGCATAAAGTGCAAATATTTATATCAGAGTTCACAGCAGAAAATATAATAAAAGTGTTTGTGGACTGAGGAGGAGGTCATGTCAGCGCCAAAAACAATTTTCGAAAAAATTTGGGAATCACATGAAGTAGTGAAACGTGATGATGGGCAGTCGTTGCTATATGTGGATCGTCACATATTACACGATGGCAGTTTCCATGCATTTGGCATGTTGCGCGATGCTTCCAGAATAGTGCGACAGCCACATCAAACCTTTGGAACACCCGATCATTATGCATCTACCGTTGAGCGAACTTTAGGTGAAATGACTGACCTTGAAGCTCGTGAGAAGATTGAGATGCTTGCAGCTAATGCAAACGAATTTGGCATTCATCATTTCGGGCTTGAAGATATACGTATGGGTATCGTCCATGTTATAGGTCCAGAATTAGGCATAACTCAACCTGGCATTCTTCTCTGTTGCGGAGACAGTCACACCTCTACGCATGGTGCTATGGGATGTATTTCTTTCGGAATTGGTGCTTCTGAAGCTAGTCATGTACTTGCAACGCAATCTATTTGGCAAAGAAAACCCAAGTTAATGCGTGTCACTGTCACTGGTCGGTTGGGATTTGGGGTTACTGGGAAGGATGTGGCCTTAGCTTTAATAGCTCAAGAGAGTGCTGCCTGTGGTTTGGGATATGCGATCGAATATGCTGGTCCATGCATCAGTCAGCTCGATATTGAAGGACGGCTTACCCTTTCGAATATGACTATTGAAGCAGGATCACGCATAGGAATTATTGGGCCAGACGAAAAAACGATCAAATTCCTACAGGGCTCAGAATTTGCTCCCAAAGGTAGGAAATGGGACCTTGCGATTGAAGCTTGGAAGTCCTTGCCAACAGAAGATGGTGCTGAGTTTGATAAGGAAGTGACATTGAATGGCTCAACTATTGCGCCAATGATTACATGGGGTACAAGTCCGCAACACGCCATCCGTATAACTGAACCAATTCCTGATCCAGATGCAGAACCTGATAGTGAAAAGCGTGAGGCAATGAAGCGCGCCCTAACTTACACTGGTTTGGTACCAGGTCAATTAATGACAGATATTCCAGTAGATCGTGTTTTTATAGGTTCATGCACTAACAGTCGTATACAGGATTTACGGTTGGCTGCAGAGGTGGTTAAAGGTCGAAAAGTTAAGGTTTGGTCAATGATTTCGCCGGGGTCAGGGAAAATTCGTCAACAGGCCGAAGCAGAAGGCTTAGATCGAATCTTTACTGACGCCGGCTTTGACTGGCGCCACTCAGGATGTTCAATGTGTGTTGGTTTAAATGGTGACCTACTTAATAAAGGCGAGCGTTCAGCCTCTACGTCCAATCGCAATTTTGAGGGTAGGCAAGGTCCCGAAACTCGGACACACTTGGTAAGCCCAGCTATGGCCGCCGCTGCTGCAGTAACCGGAAAGTTCACTGATGTTCGTACTTTGATGGAGAGACGATAAGATGGAAGCTTTTACGTCCCTGACTGCGACTGCAATCCCGTTTGATCAAGTTAATGTTGATACCGATCAGATAATACCAGCGCGATTTTTGCGGAAAAAGCGGGGTGATCCCGACTATGCTTCATTCCTATTCAACAACGCTCGATACAATGACGATGGTTCAGAAAAAGAAGATTTCATCTTGAATCAAAGTAAATATCGGTACGGTCAGATAATCGTCGCTGATGAAAACTGGGGCTGCGGATCTTCGCGAGAGGCAGCTGTTTATGCATTGTTAGCGAATGGCATTCGTGCAGTAATCGCCCCCAGTTTTGGAGATATTCATTACAATAATGGCATGAAGAATGGCATGCTACCCGTCCGCTTACCAATTTCAGATTGTAATACTCTCAGAAAACAAATTCATGAGGTGCCGGGGTCACAAATTTCTATTAATCTTTTAGACCAACTCGTCGTAGGGCCTGAAGGAACTGAATACAGCTTTGAAATAGATCCTTTGCACAAGCATTGCATGGTAAATGGACTTGACGATATCAGCTTAACTCTTGAGTATGAGGATGCTCTGGATGCTTACGAGAAGAAAAGGCAAATCGAGGCGCCTTGGCTGTATTAGGTGCCCTAGCGCATTTACCGTTTACCAAAATTCGCCTCGTAGTCTGTCCAATTTTTATAATCAAATAAAGCGAATAAGTCGGGTTGGTCAAACATCCAATCTTCCATTCCCTCTGTGGTGCCCTCTCTTTTTAAATGTTCAAGAACGTGAGTACCCGATTTGCCAAGAACTCGTCCCATCGAGCCGGGATAAATAGCTAGGTCATATCCGAGCTCTTGCAGTTCTGTGGTTTTTATAAATGGTGTGCGACCCCCCTCAACCATATTAGCCAATGTAGGTGCAGGAATTTGCTCATTGACCGTCCGCATTTCGTCAATACTTTCAGGGCTCTCCACGAAGGCTACATCGGCACCAGCCTCAACATATGCATTCATACGATCAATAGCCTCGTTGATGCCGAATTCAGTTCGGGAATCAGTTCGGGCCATCACAACGAAATCCGGATCGTCACGAATATCAACTGCAGCTTTGATCCTGCCACACATTTCATCAACTGATGCAATTACCCGGTTCATCATGTGCCCGCAGCGCTTGGGCCATTGCTGGTCTTCTATTTGAATGCATGAAATGCCAGCTTTTTCATAATCGCGGGCAGTCCGAATTACATTGAGCGGCCCTCCGTACCCTGTATCTGCATCAGCGATAATAGGTATTTCAACTGCATCGGCAATCCTGCGAATGTGAGATATTATTTCTCCATATGATAGCATGCCGAGATCTGGGGCACCCAACAGGCTCATAGAAATTCCAGCCCCGGTCAAATAAAGGGCATCGAAACCGGAATTCTGAACGATACGACCGGATATGCAATCAAAAGCGCCAGGCGCCACCAATATTTCGTCGGTCTGCAAAAGTTTGCGCAATTGGTTATTGCGCCCCTTCTTATTTTTTAATCCAACCGGCAAGTTTTTAGCTTCTAACATTAAAAAATTCCTCCAAATTTTGATCAACTTTTCTTTCGATTAAGACAGGTTTCGTTGCTACAAAGTATGGCAGTCATTTTTATTATTTGACTATAATAAGTCCATCCGCAGCCACTGCGCCTTTGCCGTTTTCTCTGACGATGAGTGGATTAATCTCGGCTTCAGTAAGCTGTGGCCTCTTAATAAACGCGAGTTGTGATAAGGCTACTATTGTACTAGCGATCGCTCGAAGGTCACCCTTCGGCATTCCACGATAACCACAGATGGGGGCCAAACCCTTTACATCTTCTATCATCCCTAAAGCAGTTGCGTGGTTAACAGGTGCCATACGCACGGCCGCGTCACCGTAAACTTCAGATAAGACGCCACCGGAACTGAGCACTACGGTGGGACCAACTAGTTCGTCAAACCGATACCCTACCAGTACTTCGGCCAGGCCCTTTTCCATACTTTGAATTAAGAATCCTTCTATCTTTGCCTGCGGAAGTAATCTACAGACCCTCGCCTTCATATCCCGTACTCCGGCTTTTAATTGTTTGGAATTCTCAATATTTACTAACACACCGCCAACTTCTGTTTTGTGGGGTATGTCTCTTGATACGATTTTCGCAACGCAGGGAAAACCAACCGATTTCGCTGCTTGCACCGCTTCTTCTGTATCTTTCGCGAATGCGGCTGCGACTTGTCTTATGCCAAGTTTACTAAAAACAGTCCGACATTCCCGTTCGTTAAGTACGCAATCGCTTCTACTACCTAGTGCCTTTCGGGCTGCTTTAAGATCAAACTGAGGACTTCTTCGGAGTGGTACAGGTTCTTGCCAATTTAGAAATGAATGCATTGCATCTGCACAACTCTCTGGCGTTCGGAAGCAAGGCACTCCCGCTTTGACCAGAAGTCGGCCGCTTTCTGCAGCTTCTGGGACTAAGAAACCTCCAAGGGGTTTAGCCTTTTTGGCAAACTTTATTAGAGATTGTACCGAAACTTCTGGATTGAATTGAGCTGATGAGCCCACAACCATGACCGCAGCATCATTGGAATCTGAATTCATTACCTCTTTGAGCACTCTCTCAGTGTTTTCCGCAGTTGCACCTTTGTACGTTAGATCTAACAAAGGGCCATTCGAGATCAGCCCCCCTGCTTTTTCGATCCGTGCAACTGCGTCCTCTGGCAGAGGAACAGCATTTAATCCAGCGACTCCTAGACGATCAACGGCCATACCACCTCCACCGCCAGTTGTCGTGATAACTGATACGTTCTTACCCGGTCGAGGTTTCCGACCAATTAACAAGTTGGGCATCTCTAAAAGCGTTTCGAACTGATCTACTCTCACTACGCCGTTATGTTTAAAATAAGCATCAACAGCACTGTCCGTCCCGGCAATGGCACCGGTATGACTAGCAGTGAACTCAGCGGCAGCATCAGAGCGGCCAAGTTTATATACGATTACGGGTTTTTTAGCAGTAAAGGCGCGCCGTAACATTTCCGTAAATGCTGGCTCATGTCGTATAGTCTCCAAAAAGAGCAGAATGCATTTTGTTTTCGGATCCTTTATTAGGATCTCCCCGATCTCAGCAACAGAAACATCACATTCGTTTCCAATGGAGACCATTTTTGAAAAGCACATGCCACGATGCTGGCCGCGAGACAAAAATGTACCAGTAAGGCTACCACTCTGTGAGATTACGCCAATATTGCCTTTAAATATCTTTGGTAGTTGCAATACTGTATTGGGCGAGATCATAGCAGGTGGGTCCATACAGTAGACACCCATACAATTAGGGCCAATCACACGAACTTTGCCTTTCTTTGCTTCTTGAACAACCTCTGCTTGCAGTTTTGCACCGTCAGTACCGGATTCAGCGAAATCAGCGGTGAAGATTGTTGCTACCTTAACTTTGGCTTGCGCGCAGTCTCGCATAACGGCTGGAACCGCTTTTGGTCCGGTCATTATGAATGCGTGGTCGATCTGATCAGGGACTTCAGTGACCGACTGATATGCTTTAACACCAAAAACTTTCTTTCGCTTCGGATTAATAGGGTAGATTTTTCCCTGGTAGCCGTGCTTTTTTAGGAATTGTTGTGGACGTGAATTATTGCGTCCCTTGTCGTCTGATGCCCCAATTAATGCAATGTTTCGTGGTTCAAAGAGTGCTTTTGCTAATCGTGAGCTGGCCATGTCTTCCTCTTGTCTTTGACGTTAACGGGTTTGTTTTACTATTAAGCCATCAACTGCAACAGCCCCTCGTTTCTTGACGATCACTGGGTTTATTTCTGCATCAGTAATCGCATCAACTAGGAAGGCTAATTGCGAAAGCTTATGAATTATATTTGCGACAGCTTCAAGGTCCCCCTTTGGAAGCCCGCGATACCCACGGACTGGAGCTAAGCCCTTTACTTCACGAAGCATTTCCAAAGCGGTTTTTTTTGTAACTGGTGCTAATCGAACCGCCGCATCATTGTAAATCTCTGCCATTATACCACCAGAACTGACCACAACAGTAGGTCCAACAATATCGTCAACTCGAAAGCCAACTAGGATTTCAGCTAAGCCGGTTTCCATGCGCTGCAACAGGAAACCATTAATCTTTGCCGTTGGTGAAGCCTTATGAACATTACTTTTAATACGTTTAATTGCGGCGCCTAAGGTGCTTAGAGACTTAATCTCTAATTCAATGCCGCCAGCCTCAGTCTTGTGTGGTATGTCCGCAGAAACAACCTTCACAACTAAAGGAAACCCAATTTCTTTAGACTTGGATAGTGCCTGGCTTACTGTGGTACAAAAAACCGATTTCACTTGGCTTATGCCAAGCATTTTGAAAATGCGCTGGCACTCTTTTTCGTCCAGAACTGAACCCTCGATTTTGCTTATTGCCTTTGAAATTCGCGACAAATCTACACTCGTTCTTTTTGGTAAAGCCTGAGGAGCCTCCCATTCTAGAAATCCACGCATTGCGTCTGCGCAGCTCTCAGGTGATTTGAAGGCAGGAATTTTCAGCGAACTCATTAGTCGAGCTGTGTCAGCAGCTTCCGGAATTAAGGCTGCTCCGAAAGGTTTATGATGACCGAGAAATTCCTTCAAAGGCGTGACCGTCCGCTCAGGATTGAACTCGGCAGACGAACCCGGCGTCATGATTACCGCACCATTATTACGGGCATTAAATGCCTCTTGTAGTATTTGTTTAACATTTTTGGGGTAAGCCCCGGCAAGGGTCACGTCGATCAATGGTCCATTTGAAAATGTCCCCCCAGCCTGAAATATTCGGCGTTCTGCATCTTTCGGAAGTGGTGTGGGTGAAAGGCCATTCACTCCAAGATTGTCAACAACCATCCCGCCGCCACCACCTGTGGATGCTATTACGGCAATATTTTTATTTTTGACAGGCTTACGGCCCATTGCAAGGAATGTCATTTCGAAAAGGCTTTCGAAGTGCCGCACTCTTATAATGCCATGCTGTTTAAAAAAAGCATCAACTGCAGAATCAGTGCCTGCTATTGCGCCGGTGTGCGATGCAGTGAACTCTGCTGCCGCCTCAGACCTTCCAATTTTATAAACTACGATTGGTATGTTTTTAGAAAAGGCACGCCGCGCTGCTGCAGCAAATGCTTTGTAATTACGAATAGTCTCCAAAAACATAAGAATAATTTTTGTTTTCGGATCATCTATCATAATTTCAGTGATTTCAGATACAGATACGTCACATTCATTTCCGATTGAGACAATCTTTGAAAAGGCAAGACCACGATGTTGTCCCCGGGAGACAAAAGTGCCTGTAAGGCTCCCGCTCTGACTAATGACACCGATATTTCCTTTTTCAATCTTGGGAATTTGCATGATACGATTGGGTGATATTATTGCCGGTGGGTCCATGCAGTAGACACCCATGCAATTCGGGCCAACAATTCGTACATTGCCCTTTTTCGCAATTTGCATCATTTCGTCTTGGAGCCTGATGCCGTCTGATCCGGCTTCAGCAAAGTTAGCACTAAATATGGTTGCCACCTTTACCCTAGCTTTTGCGCAGTCTTGTATTACTGAAGGGACGGTCCGTGCTGGTGTCATCACCAAGGCATGATCTATAGGGCCCGGGGCATCTGAGACCTTGGCGTAGCATTTGTGGTCATAAACTTTTTTACGCTTAGGGTTTACCGGTATTATTCTTCCTTTATAACCGTGTTTTTCCAAATAGAGAGGTGCCATCGCATGGTGACGACGACCCTCGTCAGAGGCACCTATCAAGGCTACTGAGCGCGGCCGGAAAAGTGCATCAGCTAAGCTTGCTTTACGAGGCATCGGCTATTCCGCTGCTTGTGCCGTAGCTACGCGCGGGGGCCGCTGAGAAAATCGTCTTTTAAATACGCCCTCGGCTACCCGATTTCTCATCATTTCTAATGAACCACCAGCAATCATCCAACCTCTACAGCGACGTAAACAGTACTCGACAAGTGAGTCTTGGGAGAAACCGAGCGCACCCATTACCTGCATTGCCTCATTGCAGACCTCAAATCCCGCTTGATTACAATATAACTTAGCGATTGAGGTTTCTTGCGGATCAGGTAATCCGCGATCAGCGTTAGTCGCTGCCCGGTATAGAAGCAATTGCCCAGCATCAAGCTTTACTTTCATATCAGCAAATTTCCATTGGAGTCCTTGGAATTCGCAAATTGGTCTTCCGAATTGCTCGCGATCAAGTGCGTAGTTACGAGCGAGGCGGTATGCATGTCTAGCAAGGGAAATCGAACGCGCTGTATTACCAATGCGCTCTGCGTTGAAGCCGTTAATCTGTTTTTTAAACCCACCTGGACCAAGCAAGACCTTTTCTTTCGGCACATAAACATTGTCAAAAAACATTGAGACCCAACGCTCACCATTCAGGTAGGGTGTCGGGGCACCTTTGGTGTAACCCTCCATTCCGTTTTCAATCAAAACCGATCCGATACCGCCAAGGCCAGGGCCAAATCGAACATAAAGAACGATAACATCGGCATATTCACTATTGCCAATAAATGCTTTCTCACCATTTATTCGAAATCCCTCTCCATCTGGAGTAGCTGTCGTTTGAAGATCTGTTGTAGCCGAACCAGCGGTCGGCTCTGTCATGCCAACAGCCACAACCTTCTCACCTGCCAAAAGTCCAGGTAAATATTCCTCTTTTTGCTCTGGTGTAGCGTATTCTGCGAAAGTACGAATTGCTCCAAAGTTACCCGCTTGAATTACATCTGCAGATCTTGGGCAAACCTGGCTGACTTGCTCTATAGCGAGCACAGCGTCCAATAACGTTCCCCCTATGCCACCATCATCTTCTTTTATCGTTATACCTAGAAGGCCTTGCTCCGACATCAACTTGGCGACATCATAGGGATATTCATGTTTGTGGGCGCGTTCTAGCGCGCCATCCGAAAGATGCCGCTCAGCGAATCCACGAACCGACTCTTGAAATAGTTTTTGTTCCTCTGGTAGCTGAAAATCCATAATTATCTCCTTTTTGATCAGTATGTAGTTTATCGGTTTATTATGATTGTGGTAAAGAGGGAGTTGTAGGGGGTTATAGAATGAATGCAGAAAAAATCGCCTTTTTGGATATTAGCAACCAGGCTAAATTAATAAAATCGGGCCAATTGTCGCCTGTTGATCTCGTTGAAATTTATTTAGAACGAATTGAGAAATGGAATAGCATTCTTTGTGCTTGGACATTTGTTTGTGGTGATCAAGCGTTAGCCCAAGCAAAAGCAATGCAAGACGAGATAGAGGCCGGGAAATATCGCGGCGTTCTTCACGGCATCCCGTTCGGTGTAAAAGATCAAATGCTGACAAAGGGGGTGCCCACTAGTCTGGCTTCCGTCATCAAAAAAGACTTTGGATCGGATAGAGATGCCACAGTTGTAAGCAAGCTGCAAGATGCTGGTGCGATACTCATTGGGAAGCAAAATCTGCATGAATTTGGCAAAGGAGGAGCTAATACTTTCCATTTCGGTGAACCACGCAATCCATGGAATCCGAATCATACGCCAGCCAGTTCGTCATCAGGTTCGGGCATCGCAACTGCTGCAGGTATGTGCAGTTTTTCAATTGGGGAAGATACGGGCGGATCCATACGCGGGCCCGCTTGGGCAGCAGGTCTCGCAGGTATCCGGCCGACATTTGGGCGGGTTAGTCGGTATGGCGGCTTCATGTATGCGTACACGCAAGATACCTTTGGTCCGTTGACCCGCAGCGTTTTAGATAATGCTTTGGTTCTACAGAATATAGCGGGTTACGATCCAAATGATCCCTTAACAGGCAAAAATCAGGTTCCCGATTACCCGTCTTTTATGGACGGGAGCATAAGCGGCTTGCGCATCGGGTTGGTTAAAGAGCTCAGTACTGATCTCGATATGCACCCAGATGTGGAAAAAGCTTTCGATCAAATGCAAGCTATTTTTAAATCCAAGGGCGCTGTATTAGATAAAGCGTCGCACCCGCTTGGAAAATATGGTGTTCCGCTGCAAATGCTAACGTCAGATGTAGAAGTTGCATCTATGTTATTAAGAAGCGCTTTGCGTAAGCATTGGAGTAAAGTTGATAGTGGTGTTCGGGCCCGCGTAGCTGCAGCTGCCCTTGTGCCTGGTACCGTGTACTCTCGTGCGATGCGAGCTCGTGTTTTGGTGCGGGATCAGCTTTTGAAGCTTTTCGACAGGCATGACGTACTGATTGGTCTTAGTCACATAGTTCCACCAGAACACATTCGTGAAACACGATCAACGTTAAATAGGTCAGAGGATTTTAGTAAAAAGATAGCGCATGCTAGGCGAATGCTATCCTATCCTTTCAACATTGCGAATGTCCCCGCGATGAATGTTTTATGTGGCTTTAGCAATGGTTTGCCTATGGGGTTTCAAGTAGCCGCAAAACCTTATAACGAACAGATGATTTACAGGGTTGCATACGCTTATGAGCAGGAGGCAGGTTGGTTTAAGACGCACCCCAAACTTGAAGCTACATTGTCTGACATTGAAGAAATAACAGAAAAGAAAATTGAGCGGACTGAAATCAAAGGTGAAGTGAGAACCGATATTCAGGACCTTGGAAGATTGATTGGTCTTGAAATTCCAAATGGTGATAGCGCCGAAATCGGATTGCGGTTTGATTCTCTCCTTCAATCGATGCAAGAGATAGAGGAAGTCCTTGGATTGCAGATGGATGATGTTGATCCAATTCCGCCGGTTTATCCGCACGCTCATTTCTAATGCAGGTGTCCACTCATGCCGCCGTCAACTGGAATTACGGTTCCGGCAATGTACCTAGCAAATGAAGATCATAAATATATTGCTATAGGCGCCACATCAGATGGTTTACACATTTGACACCGCCCATTGCCAATGCCTTAGCTTTACCCTCACCAAGCCCCCGTGAATCTTCTGTTCTGAGAGCAGTTTTGCCATTTAATTGCGGCTCCATACCTATTCCTTTAAGAAATTATTTAATCGAAATCGTAACACTGCCTTATTATGTTAGACGTGTAGTTAATGCCTTGTTAGTGAGTCTGTCATGACCGAACCCTACGAATTAGATGCCTGTGCCGCACGGGATGCAATATTAAAGTCAGCGCTATCTCCTGTGGAGCTCGTAACTAGTTGTATTGGTCGAATTGAGAGGGTGGACCCATCTTTAAACGCTGTTGTGGCAAATTGTTTTGATCGAGCGCTTGATGAAGCCAAGAAAGCGGAGCTTGCGTTGGTAAGCGGAGCCAAGCTAGGCCCTCTGCATGGGTTGCCCATACTGATTAAAGATCTGCAAGACACCAAAGATTTAAGAACCACATATGGATCGCTGCTTTACAAGGACCATGTGCCTGAAAAGGACGAAAGTAATGTTAGTGTGCTTCGTAAGGCAGGCGCGATAATTCTTGGGAAAAGTAATACACCAGAATTTGGCGCTGGGGCACATACCGTAAACAAAGTCTATGGTGCTACAGGTAATCCTTTTGATGTTACTCGCACTTGTGGGGGTTCCTCAGGCGGTTCTGCAGTGGCTTTAGCAGCAAGTATGGTGCCATTGGCGAGTGGTTCAGATTCGGGGGGTAGCCTCCGTATTCCCGCTGCATATTGCGGTGTGGTTGCTCACCGTAGCACACCAGGCATTGTGCCGACAGAGCGGCACAGCATTGGCTATACAAACTATTCTGTGCAAGGACCTATGGCCCGAACGGTTGCTGATACTCAGCTCATGTTATCGACGTTGGCACGGTATGATGATCGTGATCCTTTATCTACCCCGTGGGCTCAAGATAAGTTTCAAGAGCATGTAGGCGTTGACCTATCCGATTTAAAAGTTGCATTTTGTGATGATCTTGGTTTTGCTGAGGTAGATGATGGTTTGCGTGCAATTTTTTGGGAGAGAGTGGAACACCTTAAGCCCTTATTTAAAAGTTGGGTTGACGCTGCACCAAACCTCCTTAATGTGCGTCGCTGTAATTGGGTTCTCCGTGCTGTGCATTATTTATCAAAGCATCGTGACCGTTATGAAAACCGGCGTGATGAACTCGGGCAAAACGTAATTGATAACTATGAGGCCGGATTAAAGCTTGATGCAATGGACATAACTTGGGCGCTTCAAGAGCAAACTAATATTTTTCGTTCCATGAGTAACTTTTTTGAGGATTATGATTTACTCATCTGCCCAACTAATGCTGTCCCACCATTTCCAATAGAACAGCGGTTTTGCAATCAAATAAACAATAAAAATTTTGATAATTATGTTGAATGGATGGCTCTCACGTGGGGTTTAACTATTCCGGGTAATCCTATCACGGACCTTCCCTGCGGCTTGGATCACACAGGAATGCCATTTGGGCTTCAACTTTGCGGCCCTCATTACTGTGACAAACGCGTTCTCGGTGCCGCATCGGCACTCGAGAAGTCACTATCAGAGAATGAAGTTACAACCCGGCCAACCCCGGACCTTACTTGATAGCAATTATCACTTTGATGCTGTCACCACAATCTCAACAAGAGTTTTAGGTGAACCAAGTCCAGCGCAAACGCAAGCACGCGTTGGGTGATTCCCAGGCGATAGCCAAGCCTGCCAAACCTCGTTCATCATTGGCTTTTGCGACATATCGGCCACGTAAACAGTGGCTGAAAGTAATTTCGATTTGTCTGTTCCAGCTTGAGCAAGATAACCATCAATTTTTTTTAAGACTTGTGCGGTCTGCTCCTTGATACCAACTGAATTATCATCCGCAGTATTCCCGGATACATACACAATACCATTATGTTCAACAACCTTGCTCATAATGTCGTTCTGATCATGTCTCGTTATGGTCATGGTATACTCCAAAATTAAAAATGCGATATTGTTCACTACATTAAAGCGAAGTGGGACTGTCCTCAATTGCTTTACGAACTATTTTGCAAGTGTTCGCAAGATGTCGGCGTAAAAGACGCCCTAGTTTTTCTCCATCACGAGACTCCAAGGCAGCTAGCAAGTCTTCATGTTCTTTAACCGCAGTCGACCACCGTGTTTCTGAAATATTTGCCACGTATCGTGCACAACGGATACGAACTGCAAGCGTTTGATACATACTCATTAGAATTTTATTTCCGGATATCTCAAGGATTTTTTCGTGAATACGTTGGTTCAAGTGGAAATAATCAATCAACTCTTTGCGAGTAAAGTGTAGAACCATTTGATAGTGTAATGCTTTTACTTCCGCAATATCCGGATTTGTCGCTTTTTTAGCTGCTAGCTCTCCAGAAAGAGCCTCAAGAACCCCCATGACTTCAAAAAGATCATCAACCTCTTTTGCAGAAATTTGTGTTACCCGGGCCCCACGATTTGGAAGTACTTCGAATGTTCCTTCAGAGGCGAGCGCCCTGATTGCTTCTCTCAATGGTGTGCGTGAAACACCGAATTGTTCAGTCAAAACCCGTTCAGGCACTCTTTGGCCGGGTGCTAGGGTGCCGTCGAGTACCATTTCACGAATATCTTTGACAAGATTATCGTGGAGAGAACCAGCATGACTATCGCTGGGCATTATTGCACCATCGCCCGATCCAATACCCTAACCACATGCTGTGCTTTTTTTTGTGCTCCGTCGAATATTTGATGTCGGCAACTTGTTCCATCGGCTATGATTAGAGTAGTATCTTCTGCTTTTCTTGCGGCAGGTAGTATCGACATCTCACCCATTCTGAGTGAAAGATCGTATGTTTCTTTTTGATAGCCGAAGCTTCCGGCCATTCCACAGCAACTGCCATTTACGGTTGTGATTTGGAGGTTAGGGATCAGGCTCAATACCTTCTGCACTGAACTCATCGTAGCAAATGCTTTTTGATGGCAATGGCCATGGAGAAGCGCTTTCGAGTGTTCAAGCGGTTGTAGCCGAAGTTTAAGCTTCCCTGCATCATATTCTTTTGCCAAAAATTCCTCAAACAGCATCGCATTTTCAGAAATTGTTTCGGTGTCGTGCCCCGGTAATAGGGCAATATACTCATCGCGGAGCATAAATATTGAGGAAGGTTCAAGTCCGATGATTGGCACCCCATCCTCGGCAAACGGTTTTAGTTTATTCACCATCTCTTGAATTCGCTTTTTCGCTTTTTTAACCATGCCTGTAGCTAAGAGCGTCCGACCGTCATCAAGCGGATGACCATTATCTTTGCCAAGTATATGAACTCTATATCCCGCTCCTGTTAGCACCTTCACTGCACTTTGAAGATTTTCGGGTTCAAAGTACGAATTGAAAACATCTGCTAAGAGCACCACTCGTGGCCCATTTAAAGGACCAACTGCATTTTTTGATACTCTAAACCAATTAGTGCGCCAACGGGGTAATTTGCGGCGAGAACTTATTCCCGTTATAGCCTCGGCTAATATTGCAGCGCCGGGTATCCAATTGCGAGAATTAAATAGCCACGGTAATTTTGCTGCATATGGTGCATATGCAGGTAAGTAAGCAATTAGTTTATCCCTTAACGTGAAGCCGTGGCGGTTTTTATAATGGTAAAGGAACTCGATTTTCATCCGTGCCATATCCACGCCAGTCGGACATTCACGTTTGCAGCCTTTACAGCTTATACAAAGCGCCATTGTCTCAGCCATCTCGTCGCTTACAAGAGCGTCTTTCCCGAGTTGGCCAGATAATGCAAGTCGAAGAGTGTTAGCGCGTCCACGAGTAAGGTCTTTTTCGTCGCCAGTAGCACGAAAAGAAGGGCACATCACGTTGGCATCTTTTTTCCGACACGCACCATTATTGTTACACATTTCGGTTGCGTTCGCGAAGCTTCCCCATTCCGACCAATCAAGGACAGTATCAATTGAATTTTGTTTATAGTCAGGCTTGAACCGAAAGAGCGATCTATCATCCATTTTAGGTGGGCGCACAATTTTGCCCGGGTTTAAGAACTGTTTAGGATCGAAAATATCCTTTATGTACTCAAAATTCTTCACAATATGTTCACCGAACATTTTATTGTGAAACTCAGAACGAACCAAACCGTCACCGTGCTCGCCCGAGTGAGAACCTTTGTACTCGCGAACCATAGAGAAAGCTTCCTCGGCGATTGCACGCATTTTTTTGGCCCCATCCTCTTCTTTGAGATTGATAACTGGGCGAACATGCAAACATCCAACGGACGCATGGGCATACCAAGTCCCCTGTGTACCATTTTTTTCGAAAACTTCGGTAAGCCGGTTGGTATATTCGGCCAAATCCTCCAATGGGACAGCACAATCTTCTATAAAAGAAATTGGTTTGCCATCACCCTTCATTGACATCATAATATTTAATCCAGATTTACGCACCTCCAGTATTTCTTTTTGATGTTTCGCAGTGACGACATCTACCACGGAGTTTGGAAACCCTAGGTCACTCATCAAAACATCGAGCTCTTTCAGTTGTCCAAGTTGTTCGCTTTCATTCTCACCTGCAAACTCAACCAAGAGCAAACTACCTGGTTTTCCCCGGACGAATTTTTCGATTGTCGGGCGAAAAATCGGAATATCCAATGCTAAGTCCATCATCGTTCGGTCGACAAGTTCGACCGATGTTGGATTAAGTTTTACGATGTGTCGAGTTGTATCCATTGCCGTGTGGAAAGACGGAAAGTGGCAAATGCCGAGCACTTTTCGGGATGGTTGCCGATGAAGTTTGAGTTTTATCTGAGTTGAAAAGCCTAGTGTTCCCTCGGATCCAACAAGAAGATGGGCGAGATTTATCCCTCCACCCCCCGGTCGATTTGAGGCACCCGGCACCAGAGAATCAATATTATATCCACCTACTCTGCGCATGAGGCGCGGAAAACGAGCAAGAATTTCATCTGCTTCCCGATTGCCAAACTCGAGCAATTGGCGCGCTAACTGCAGATAGGAGGCAGGTAGGTCGGCCTTTTCAATATCAACAGGTAATTCACCAAAATGATGTTGTTCGCCGTTAGCAAGAATAGCATCAATGGCAATTACGTTATCTCGCATGATACCATAACGAATGGAGCGTGAACCACAGCTATTATTGCCAGTCATTCCACCAATGGTGGCTCGACTAGAGGTAGAAACGTCAACCATAAACATTAGGCCATGCGGGTTAAGCAGCCCATTTAACTGGTCAAGTGCGATACCGGGTTCGACTAAAATGCTTTGTGATTCAGGGTCAAATTCAATAACTTTATTGAGGTGTTTGCTTACATCGAGGACCAACGCCTCACCTATAGTTTGACCAGATTGAGATGTACCGCCGCCGCGTGGAAGAATTGGAATATCCTCCTCACGTGCGATTTCCATGGCTGCCTCAATATCTCTTACAGTTTTGGGAACGACTACTCCGATAGGCTCTATCTGGTAATGGGAAGCATCTGTGCTGTATCGACCTCGGCTGAATCGATCAAATAGAACTTCACCCTCTAGTGAGTTCACAAGTCGTGCAGCTAGGGAGCTATCGCCGATCCGAGCTTTTTCCTCAGTGACTATTTGATGTCGGAATGTCATTCTTGGCTTTCCCGCATAAACTCTACTACAATAATATGGCAGAGCTTGATATTGTATGCAAAAAGATAAGATCCGGAAACAAATGTGTAAAATATTGATTTAATTGATTATAAAATAATTAGCATTTTTTATTTTGTATGCAAAACGAACACTTGAGAAGTTTACCAGGGAAAATATGATATGAGCTATCGGAGTGGTCGTCATTTTCTGCAAATTCCTGGTCCCTCGAATACACCGGAACGAATCCTAAGAGCGATCGACAGTGCAGTAATGGATCACAGAGGCCCTGACTTCGGTGTCATGGTTCGTTCGTTGCTTGATGAATTAAAACTGATCTTCAATACAGAAAATGAAGTGCTGATTTTTCCTGCCTCCGGTACGGGAGCGTGGGAGGCGGCTTTGGTTAATACGCTATCTCCCGGCGACCGCATTGTTATGTACGAGTCTGGTCATTTTGCTACATTATGGAAAGATCTCGCTAATCGCCTTGGCTTTCGTGCTGAATTCATTGATGGCGATTGGCGCAATCCTATAAACCCATCACTCTTAGAGGATTTACTTGTCAATGACAGCGCCGGCGAGATCAAGGCAGTTTGTATTGTGCATAACGAAACTTCTACAGGAATGGTTAACAACATTGGTGCAGTACGCAACGCTATGGACAGTTCCGGACATGATGCCCTCTTGATGGTTGACACAATATCGGGGCTGGGGTCGATAGAGTATTGCCATGATAAATGGGGGGTCGATGTTACCATTGCGGGTTCGCAGAAGGGCTTAATGATGCCGCCCGGACTCAGCTTTAATGCAGTCAGTGCGAAGGCGAAGGAACTCAGCAAATATTCCAAGACAGCGAAATCTTACTGGTCTTGGGCAGAAATGCTCAAGATGAATGACACCGGTTATTTTCCTTACACGCCTGCCACTAATCTTCTTTATGGGTTAAAGGAGGCGATTACAATGTTGAATGAAGAAGGCTTGGAGAACGTATTTGCTCGGCATGCACGCCTTGCCGAAGCTACAAGGCGCGCAGTACGCGCGTGGGATTTAGAACTCGTCTGTTCGGACAAGGAGGCTCGGTCGAATGTGCTCACTGCTGTTTACGTGCCTGATGGGCACAATGCTGATGCACTACGCTCAATTATCCTTGAAAATTTCAATATGTCACTCGGTAATGGACTTGGAAAAGTGGCAGGAAAAGTATTCAGAATAGGACACCTTGGAGATTTCAATGAGCTGATGCTATCGGGCACACTCTGTGGGGTTGAAATGGGGTTGGGGTTATCCGGGATACCCCACAATAAAAATGGTGTTTCTGTGGCATTAGATTATCTCGCCCATAGCGGCAATGCCGCACCGGAGTAGATCGTCATGGCCAAAAGAATACTTTGTCATCAAGACGGTTTTATAGCCACGGTTGTTTTGGACAACCCGAAGAAGCTCAATGCAATTGATTTAGAGATGTGGACTAGCCTTGGTGAAACTATGGCTGACCTCTCTAAGGACACTGAGTTGAGATGCGTTGTTCTGCGTGGCGCCGGCGGAAAAGCTTTTGCAGCTGGTGCTGACATCTCACGTTTTGCCGAGGAGCGTTCCACCCCAGAGCAAGCCGCAGATTATCATCGCGTTATTGATATCGCTATGGATGCCATTTACGAATGCTTACACCCGACGGTTGCTTTAATAGATGGGGTTTGTGTTGGTGGTGGTCTTGAAGTGGCCGCTTGCTGTGATATGCGTATTTGCGGGAAGTCTAGCCGTTTTGGTGTTCCTATAAAGAATCTCGGTATTACAATGCACTACGGTGAACTTGCTCGTGTTATGCAGGTTATTGGGCCAGCCGCAGTTCGGGAACTGTTGTTAGAGGGGCAGGTTTTCGGTGCTGAGCGGGCAAAGGAAATAGGTTTTGTTAATCGAGTCGTCGACGATTGGGCAGTTTCGGCGGAAGCATATAAAGCTGCACGTCGTGTTGCAGAAGGCGCACCAATCGCTCAACGGTTGAATAAAAAGTTCATCAGCCGTCTTTGTGTTTCAGAACCTATCACGCTAGTTGAACACGAAGAGACTTATCACACCATGGCGACTGACGATTTTAGAGAAGGAATAAATGCTTTCCTGTCCAAGCGGCGTCCTGTTTTTAAAGGTCGCTAGGGGTTGTGGGCCGCTTTATCTTGTATTCCCTTGTGAGCACAGGTAATTGCAAATTAATTGAAAAGGACTAGCCGTTGCTATCATTTCCTGCGTGTAATGTTCTTTTAACTAGGAGATAAACGATCATGCGACTTCTAGCATACGAAAAAAATGGCAAGCCAGCTATCGGGCTTCGACGAAACGAGGATGTTGTAGATATATCTGAGGCAGCTCCGGATTTGCCCTCGGATATGTGTGCGCTGATTGCGGCACCGGTTGAAGATCGCCTGCAAGATGTTCTTGATAATCCTCCGCCGCATTCTGTTCACCCTCTATCAGGAATAAAGTATTTTCCACCGGTGTGGAACCCTGGCAAAATTATTTGCGTTGGGCTCAACTATGAGGATCATGCGGCGGAAACTAAACTGGAGAAACCCGAGTACCCGATACTTTTTCCGCGATTTAATTCAACGTTGGTCGCTCATGAACAGGCCCTTATCGCACCAAAGGCATCCACAGAATTTGATTACGAGGCAGAGTTGGTGGTCGTGATAGGTAAAAAAGGGCGTAACATTGACAGGGCAAAGGCAATCAATATGGTGTCAGCATATTCGATTTTTAATGAAGGCTCGGTGCGTGATTTTCAATTTAAAAGTCCAACGTGGACATCTGGTAAAAACTTTGACGCCTCTGGGGGCTTTGGTCCTGAGTTGGTGACCATCGATGAGCTGCCGCCTGGCGCTCAAGGGCTTAAAATCCAAACCTATCTCAATAATAAGTTACTTCAGGATGGCAATACTGCAGACATGATGTTCGATGTTTCCGAGCTAATACATGAAATTACCAAGGTCATGACGCTAGAGGCTGGCGACCTGATTGTTTCTGGCACACCTCCTGGCGTTGGATTTGTTCGGCAGCCTCCAATTTTTATGACACCGGGCGACATCTGTGAAATCTCAATAGAGGGCATTGGCACCCTCCGTAACCCAATAAGCGCCGAGGTTTGAGTACACGTAAAAATCAGAATTGTTGCACTTTCAGGCAGCACATGCATCAAGAACAAAAAATTTATGTGATTCGTGGCCCTTTTCAGTAGCAGGGCATGGCTGCATATTCGGTGCTATTTTTCTCGAGCACAACCTAAGACTCTGCGAACATTAGCAACGGTCACCGTGCCAGTTTTTATATCTGCTTCCTCAGTTGCCCATGCGACGTGGGGTGTAATCAAAAGGTTCGGCGTATCACGAAATTCAGCTCCTGATTTTTGGTCAAGTGGTTCATATTCAAAAACGTCCAATGCCGCTCCGCCAAGCTTCTTAGACTTTAATCCGGCGATTATTGCTTTTTCATCAACAACACCACCTCTTGAGGCGTTGATCACAATCGTGCCTTTACGCATTCGCGCAATAGCGGTTTCATCAATCACATGGTACGTATCGTTATTGAGTGGAACATGACAGCTTATGACATTGTTTGTCGTGATGATCTCATCGAGCGTGGCTTTTTTTGCGATGTCCCAAACAGGATCATCTTCATTGATGAAAGGGTCGAATGCCGTTACCTGCATGCCTAAAGCTTGTGCACGTTTAGCTACCTCTCGAGAAATAGCTCCATATCCAATGAGCCCAAAGCTTCGTCCCGCAGCTTCTAAACCCATTAGTTCAGTGCGAGGCCATTCACCTGCTATAACTCGTTCCCTCACATCAAAAATACCACGTTTTAGGAGTATTAGCATTGCAGCTATTGAGTATTCAGCGACTGAGATGGAATTAGCTCCGATGGCAGGGCAAACTTCGATACCTTGTTCCTGACATGCTTCGGTATCAATGTTGTCGAGCCCTACTCCGAGGCGCCCAATTACCTGAATGTTGGGCCCAGATTTCAATAATTTTGAGGTGACCTGTGTGCGATTTCGCACAATTAATGCGCGGCAATCTTGAAGCAAAATTGGCAAGTTCTGTTGTTGGTCTACAAGTGTTGGATCGTAGTGCACGTCGTAATCTTGAGACAAGTTCTGAACTGTTGCATCATCGACAAATTCTGTGATCACAATTTCTGCCATAAGCTTATTCCCCCTGTGTTAGGCGACTGAACAGACGGAATAATTCGGACTTTAATTCGATACCTATTCCGGGCACTTCAGGCACTTTGGTCACGCCGCTTTCAATTAATACGTTATCAGCGAATCCTCCGAAGGGTTTAAATACAAGTGGATATGATTCCGTGCCCCCTAATTGCAGGCCGGCCGCCACATTGAGGCCCAGTTGATGTCCTCCGTGTGGCACATGACGTTTTTTTGCCCAGCCTAGTGGTTTTAATAGATCGATCGTATGTAGGTATTCAGTTAGGCCATACCCTAGTGCTGGGTCCATCTGAATCCAGTCAGAATTTGGACGTAAGCCGCCGTACAGAGCGAAATTAACTACATCTTGATGAGAAAGAGAGTTCTCCCCAATCGCGATTGCACCATCATATTGGGATATAAGTGCTTTATGCAGTTCGTAATCTAGAGGATCCCCTGGCTCTTCATACCATGCAAGGCCTAGTGGCTCCATTTCTTTTGCATAATCAAGCGCTTCAGCAAGTCCAAATTTACCGTTAGCATCTACTGCTAAATTCTCACCTTTATCGCCTAGTAGTTTGAGAACGGCCTCGATACGTGCCATGTCTTTTGAAAGGCTGGCACCTCCAATTTTCATCTTCACTATTCGGTATCCCAAGTCCAGATAGCGTTGCATTTCCTCACAGAGGCCATCGATTTCACGACCGTCATAATAATATCCACCACCTGGATAAACCAAAACTTCCTCGTCAAATTTTCCATTATTAAACTTTTCGGAAAGCAGCCTCCAAAGCGGTTTTTCTTCAATTTTTGCAACGGCGTCCCAAACAGCCATGTCAATTACTGCGGCTGCAACCGCACGATCTCCGTGACCGCCGGGCTTCTCATTTGCCAGCATTGTTGAATGTATTTTCAGGGGATCGAGAATCCCTCGATCATCCAATAAGTCTTTTGGTGGAGTTTCTAGTATGCGAGGGATGAGACGTTCGCGAAGGATACCTCCTTGAGCATATCGTCCATTCGAGCCAAAGCCATAGCCAATAACTTTTTCTCCGTTACGGACCTGATCCGTCACCAAAGCTACGATGCTAGTGGTCATTTTTGAAAAATCGATTACGGCATTCCGCATCGAGGATTGTATTCTTTCGCTGCTTTCAAATATGTCGAGGATTTGCATCTTAATTGTAAGGTTGTTTTGAACTACCCTCTTAAACGGCATACTGGTTTACTAGTCAACGCATCGACCTATGATGCGTGGACTCTTGCCGGTGGCGTCTTCATATAATTTTCAAGTATTATGGTTTAAAAAGATAGGTATATTTTGAAAAAAATGTAAATAATAATTCCTATTACTTACCAAAATGATAGTATCGACATAAAATATGGATTATTAATAAATAAAAAAATTTTTATTTCAAAAAATATAATATTTAAAAAATTTTTTAAATTAGAAAACTACGTAAATTTTGTCTTAAATACTGCTTATATAGGATAAATTTTTGTAGTCGACATTTTTGCCCCGAATCTTGCATAGCAACTCTCGAAGGGCAGGGACTATGTAATATTCTTCTCTGCTCATTAGTGGAATAATTTTGAGAATTGCAAGCATGAACCTTTTTTCTTGGTTTGTATCTAATCAAATAGTGGGGCGGCATAAGTACCTCATAAATAAATATCTACTTTATTCACTGGTTATTTGTGCAATTGGTCACAAAAGCGAGTGGCAATTTATTCAGCCGGTGGAGGCTATCACTCTGCCTGCCGCCGTAAGGATGGCCGTCAAGGCGAACATTGGAATAGAGAACCTTTTTATCGAAGAGGATGCACTCTTCTTATCAGGTTCGAATAATATTACAGCGACAAATGAATTATCTCACGCCGAAACCATTAGTGACACCGGTTTTGCTCCGCATAGGTCCGCAGAGGTTATCGCGAACACTAACCTTGATACGTATACCTATATGGCACTGCGGGCTGTTACCGTTTATCTTCACGCGTTGCGTCAACGAGAGCTTGTGGCACTCGCGGGTGAATTTGTCGAGAAGCAAAGAAATCATCTGACTGTCGCGCAACAAAGGGAAGGTCCGCAAAAACTGACGACAGCGGGTATGAGTCGCATTCAAGAATCATTGGGGTCTGCACAAACCATATTTTCGAAGGCATTAACTAAGTTGGCTGATGCCGATGACGCATTTTTCCATATAGTTAAAACGTCACCGAAATATTTAGTTCGGCCAAGCATGCCTGAAGCTCCCCTGATGCAGGAATTAGCGCAATTGCTTGTAGCAGTAACATGTTTAACTCGAAATGAGGCGTCATCTGATAGAGAGACTAATAGCTCAAACGCCGAGCCAGATAGTCAGGCATTGCTAAAATTCCCAGCTTCCGCAGATTTCCCAGCACGACGTAATAACATGCGAAATAAACCTGCTGTATTTCCCAAAAAACACTTCCCGGCCTGCCTGAGAAATTCATCTGGATTATTAGTTTTTCAAAACCTTGGACGGGGGATGAAAACAGATCATTACTGGCGCGCCCTTCAACGCGAGAGAATGCGCCTGAAGGTTTTTCGAAATGACGTCAAAATAAATCATAGAGTGAGAAATGTTTTTCGACGTCAGTTTGATCGCAGGCAGCGAACTTTTTCTGAGCTACTTGATGCAGAGAGGGAGCTTTTTGACTCTAAAGTTAGGCAAGTAAATTCGGAATTCGTAGAATTTTTTGGAATATATAAAATCTTGGCCGTCGCTGGATTATTACCTGTTGCTTTTCGATTAGGCCGCCAAGGAGGTCAAAGTAGAGATTACACACGGCACCTAATGAAATCATATGTCGGATGTTCGAAACCCAAAGCAGGTGTAGTGCATCATAGCAGGCTAGAAATACCATTAAAAAAAAGTTCCGGTAAAGATTTTGTATTCAATGGAGGGAGTGAGAAGAAAATATCCAAACCATTTGAATTTCTCATATCACTTGATAGAAAGTTTTGCGCCACGAGTATATCTTCGGGAATTTCTCTTGCTATTCCATAGTAGATTTAGGCCGCTACCCCTTTCTGGGCGGTTTTAAAAGCGTACCCAAATTCCATAACACAAAAATAAATTTTCCTTTGTTAAATGCATATTTTAAATTGTATTTAAGTAGTGAACTTTTGATGTTAGTTCGCACGATTGACATTATGACAAAATGTCTAGCTATGTCCTAACCTTTGGGCACATCATGGCAAACATAAATATCTATTTAAGGTGAAAGCTATGAAAAATGGCATAAGGCGCTGGTCTAGTATCACCACCGAGGAATTCGTTGACATGGCGGACAGTATCGCATTGCTCCCCGTGTCGGCAGTAGAACAGCATGGACCACATCTTCCACTCGGGGTGGATGCTCTTATTAATGAAGCAATCGTCACCAAAGTTATGGCTTCTGCTCCTGAGGGTCTTTCGGTTCTGGTGCTGCCGCAGCAATTTATTGGGTACAGCGCGGAACATAGCTCTTTTCCGGGAACGTTGAGTTTCAGTATAGAAACGTTGCTTTCAACTTGGTGCGAAATAGGAGAAAGCGTAGCCAAAGCGGGTTTGCGGAAACTCGTTATTTTCAATAGTCATGGTGGTCAGAACGAACTTATGACGCTGGCGGCGAGAGAGTTGCGTATTTCCGCTGATCTTTTCGTTGCGGCAGCAAGTTGGACTCACCTTATTGATTTGGAGGATTTGGTTACACCACATGAGCGGCGCTTCGGCATTCATGGCGGAGCCATTGAAACAGCATTAATGCTTCATATTGCGCCAGAGGAGGTTAAAAAAGAGCGAATAGATAAGTTCATATCAAAAGGCCAAGCAGTAGCCGACGTATCTACTCATTTGCAGCCAACCGGTAGGAATACATACGCATGGATGACTGAGGATTTAAACAAAACGGGCGCTGTGGGTGATGCAAGCCAAGCCACGCCATCAATGGGCGAGGAGATCCTCGATCGCGCGGTGAAAGGGCTTATAGAATTTCTTTACGATGTAAATCGAATATCGCCTCATTCGTCATAAGCAGCAATCGAGTGGACCGGGAAGTCCATTTTCTTTCTTCCTGCAAGAAAATTGAGCTCGATAATAAAAACAGCTGACAAAATATTTGCTCCTGCTTGCCGCAGAAGTTGTGCCGTTGCTGATGCTGTTCCGCCTGTCGCCAACAGATCATCTAAAATGATAACTCTTTGTCCTGTTTTTATAGCATCAGTCTGAATTTCGATTGTATCGGTCCCGTATTCTAGATCATATTCATGAGAAATTGTATTTCCAGGCAATTTGCCCTTTTTACGTATCATGGCAAAGCCAACGCCAAGTTCTAACGCCAACGGGGCAGCGGTTAAAAAACCACGTGACTCAATGCCAACTAATAGATCGGGTTTCTGTGGCGCAATGATATGGGCTAATTTCTCAATACAGGCACTCCAAGCCACTGGGTGCGCGAGAAGGGTAGAGATATCGTAAAAAAATATCCCTGGTTTCGGAAAATTAGGTATCCCACGGATATGCTCTTTAAGGTTCATGTGCCTCAAATCCTTACTGATAACCGAAAAACTTGATTGTGTAGGGTCTGTTATAATGTGACGTCGTGTATCAATCAAATACACAAACAAATGGCATGCTTCCAGCCAGTCAAGTGCTGTGTTATTCATATTAAAATTAAAAAGCCAGTATTATGGTCGAGCAGAGTGGGGAGTAACGTGTGTCAAAATCCGCAGCATGGCTTGATTATCAAGTTCAAGCTGGTACGTCTGAATTGCGTGCTGGTGGCGAGTGGAATGTGCGTCAATTTTCAGACCTAGCTGATCAGCTGGAAAAATTTCGACGTGGTAAATATACTTATTCGGTAATTGATTTGTCAGAGATCACAGAGCTTGATAAAGAAATAATAGGTTCTTTTGGTCAGGCGTTGGGCAAGACTCTGAAAGCAATCGTCTCTTGGACACTTAAGACGGGGCAAAAGGTTAAGCGGGGCAAAGGCAGCCGTACGTCTAACATTAAGAAAAGCAGTTAACGATTCGACGCAAATCTTTAGAATTTTACTGTTCATGGTGGAAACAGAAAAAAATGGTGGCAATAAAACACAAACACTCATTCGGTGGCTATATCAGAGACCTGCGTCTTGAGAGGTGTCTCGGTCAACGTGAGTTAGCACGAATAATTGGCGTATCTGCTTCGTATTTAAATGACATTGAAAAAAATAAAAGACCGGCACCGCGTATAGAAATAGTTAAGGCCTTAGCTCACACCCTTGATGCTGATTCTGAAATAATTAATGACCTTGCGGGAATTTCGAAGAATGTTTTGCCACCGGACGTTGAAGAATATATGGGGGATAAACGCGAAATTATATCGTTGTTGCGCTTAATGAAGGCCTACAATCTTTCCGAACGGGATATTTTCGAACTGGAGAAATCTATGACATCTTCAAATGCCAAAGCAATCGTGATTGCTGCTGGGTTAGGCAGTCGCCTTAAAGGTTACACAGAAGAGCTGCCAAAATGCATGCTTAAATTTGGTGAAAAGACATTGCTTGAGAGGCAGGTGGATAATTATCGAGAGTGTGGAATAAAGAATATTTCGGTAGTACGCGGTTACAAAAAGGAGAAAATTAATTATCCGGGATTACGTTACTATGAGAATCCTGATTTTGAAAATAATAATATTTTAAATTCGCTTTTTTATGCCGAGGAAGAACTGTGCGGAAATGTAGTAGTCGCGTATTCAGATATTATGTTTGACGCCGCAGTCGTGCGACGATTACTTGAAGCACAAGCTGATATTTCAATTGTGGTAGATATAGATTGGCAGGGCTATTACGTCGGTCGCAACGATCATCCGATCGAGGAAGCAGAAAATGTCATTTTTAATGCTAATAATGAAGTGGTTAAGATTGGTAAAATCTTAACCGAAAAAGATGATGTTCATGGCGAGTTCATTGGCATGTTGAAACTATCACCACGTGGTGCTGAGATTTTCAAACGCCACTTTCACCGAGCAAAAAAAATGTTTTGGGGCAAGCCGTATCAACGGGCAAAAGTATTTCAAAAAGCCTACATAACAGACATTATCCAGGATATGGTTGATCTTGGTGTGCCAATTCACTGTGTAATCATAGAACGGGGTTGGCGAGAGATTGATACGGTTGAAGATTACGAGAAAGCGGTAAAGGAATTTGAGGCATAGCCTCATTCAAGTATGCATAATCAGCTTTTGGCAACGAGAGCTAAGCAACATTTTCTGTTGGTGTCGCGCTTGATATAAATTGCAATCTAGACGAACCTGCTTAAAAAATAAATCTATGATCAGATAAAGTTGATGTTTGAGTGTCTTATATAACTTTGGGCCTTTAAGGTCCTTCTGTATCGGGGAGTAGCTCAGCCTGGTAGAGCACTACGTTCGGGACGTAGGGGCCGGAGGTTCGAATCCTCTCTCCCCGACCAATTGAATATTTACAGGATGGTCAAACCACTAGCCAACAAAATTCCACTGTTGCTGTTAGGTAATGAACAATCGAAGAGATAAAGCCCACTTATTTCTGATCGTTTAAAAAGCTTGATACAGACTTTACGGTTATGTTAACCTATTAGCGAACAGGTTAACAATTTAGGGTATGTATAAAAAACACCCTCATGTATCTGAGAAAAAAAAGTAATCTTTAAAATAAGGGGTCATGGCGATGCATTTACGTTTAAGAGGAATGTTTTTCAGTGCAATTGCTGTTCTTTCTTTCTTACCTCTTTCCCATCACGTGGCGGCGGAAGCCGTAAAAATAAATATGGTTTTTGTGCCTGCCAGTGAAAAGGGAGATGACAATGATTATGTCAAGCTGATCAGTATTATTGGAAAATTGGCGCAAGTGAAAATCAAACCAATTAGAGTTACTGACTACAATGCTGCCGTGGAATCAATGCGTGCTGGTCGTGCGCAGATTGCCTGGTATGGTGGCAAAACCTACATTCAAGCAGCAAAGATCGCTTATGCTGAAGCGTTTGCTGCGGGAGTGCGCAAAGGCGATACTACAGCGGGGTATTACACATACTTTGTAGTTAGGGCAGATAGCTCAATCAAGACCCTAAATGATACGAAAGGTAAAACACTGGCATTGAATTCCATAGGGTCTACTAGCGGTGATTTGATACCGCAAGTTGAATTACGAAAGGTAGGGCTTTCGACGAGAGATAAAAAACATTTCAAAAGGGTGGTTTACGCAGGCAGCCACGATGCCTGTTTGTTAGCTGTTTTAAACGGGCATGCTGACGTGTGTGGGATGAGCTCAAGAAACTTTGACGCCCGCATTGCCGACGGCACGGTAAAACGTCAGCAAATAAGAATTGTGCATAAATCCGATTTGGTACCACCCCCACCATTAGCATATTCTAAAAAACTACCGCTAAAACTGCGCCAGAAAATTAAAAAAGCAACTCTAGAGGCACACAAATACGGCCGCATTGGTGGATATGGTGGTGAGATGTCACATTACATCGAAGTAAAGGACTCAGATTATGACCCTCTGCGTGAAATTGACAAGGTATTATCCGAGACCAAAGAGTAAACAGATTTCAGCATTGTGACATATTGGAGTTAACGGAAGAAATGGTACTTGAGATTGCTGGATTGCAAAAGACCTTTGGAAACGGCACCCTTGCGTTACGTGGTGTGAACTTGTCGGTGCAGGCGGGTGATTTTGTTGTCGTCCTTGGCCCTAGCGGTTCAGGAAAGACAACATTATTGCGGAGCATTAATGGTCTTGTAACGGCTGACGCAGGAACCATAAAATTCCATAATCAACCCCTCACAGCAGTAAACCTGCCAAAATTGCGACAGCACATCGGCATGGTTTTTCAGGATTTCAACCTAGTGGAAAACCTCTCAGTTATTAACAATGTATTGACTGGGCTGCTGGGTACAAGCAACAAATTTTTGTCGATGCTATATCTTTTTAGTCGTGAACAGAAGCTTGAGGCGCTTGATTGCCTTGAGCGAGTGGGATTGCTGGATAAGGCTTATTTCAGGGTTGACCAACTTTCTGGCGGTCAAAAACAGAGGGTAGGTATAGCTAGATCTATTATTAAAAAACCAGTTCTTTTATTGGCGGATGAACCAGTTGCGAGCCTCGATCCCATGATTTCAACGTCAATCATGATGCTGCTTCGTGATATTGCCAGGGAAAATTCTATAACTGTGATTTGCAATCTCCACCAAGTCGAATTAGCGCTTAGATACTCTGACCGTATTATTGGTTTATCTGGTGGTCGTGTCGTTCTAGACAAAGCAACTGCCGATATCGATCAGGCTTATATAAGAAATATATATCGCGGGCATGATCGTGGCCTTTTTTTCGAACATGCTAATGGTAAAGAATAGTGATTACAGTGAATAAATCCGTTCAAGACTCAGAAACAATATTGACTTTGGCAATTGCTCCTGCCAGTGACCATCCCGGTGGTCTCGATCTTGGCGCGCTGGTTGATTATTTGTCCCAAGAAACTGGTGTTTCCATCCTTTCAAAACGCTGCAGTGATTATGCGGAAGCAATCGAAATGCTTTGCAATGGGTCTGCTCAGATAGGCTGGTTAGGTCCATATGCATTAAGGGAAGCTGCAGGTCGTGATGGTAAGGTAGAGGCATTCGCTGTGGGCATTCCCAAGGGTAAAAATAGCCCGAATTATCATTCACTCTTTATCGTAAAGTCGACCAGTAAAATGCACTTGCTTGCTGATGTAAGAAATTCAGTTATTGGAGTCGGAGATGAATTTTCCACAAGTGGTCGAGAGGTGCCCAGTCGCGAACTTGCTGAAATCGGCATCGATCTTGGTAGTGAGGGCGCCTTTGCTGAGGTCGTAACCATGGAAAATCACGATACCGCAATCCGAGCCGTCTTAGACGGAAAAGTCGACGTAGCGGCAGTGAGCTCGATTAATCTCGAGGCGATGGTAGTTGATGGTTTAGTAAGTCCTAGTGAGTTCCGAATAATCCACCAGTCTACAAATATACCTGGTGCTCCACTGGTCTATACCAGCAAGCTGCCTTCCCAGTTGAAAAAAAAACTCAAAGAATTAGTCCTTGATGCTCATAACCATTTCAAAGTAGGTGGGTACGGGGGGCTTATCGAGCGTTACGTTGATCCTGTTGAAAGTCATCGAAATCACCTAAAAAAACGCTTACGACCTCAGTGGGGTTGGCGCACAATTGTGGGGATTTTCACATTCATATCAGTCTATGCTTTGGTTTTCATAGATTTGGAGGTCAATCTCACTCAGTTAATCAGTCAATCAATTATGTATATTTCCGACGTCTTAGGCAGAATGTTACCGCCTGATTTCTCTAATTTGAGAGAGCTAATGAGCGCAATGGTTGAAACTGTCGAGATAGCAATGCTTGGAACGCTACTGGCCATAATACTCTCTATTCCCATAGGCTTATTGTCCGCTCGCAATATTGCACCGAACTATTTCCTATACTTCGTTGCGCGGACTGTAACAGTTTTTTTTCGTGCTATACCTGAATTTATTATGGCAATGATACTGGTTATTGCGATTGGTTTCGGTGCAATGCCAGGAGTAATAGCCCTCGGTTTACATACAATGGGGTTTTTAGCTAAATTTTATGCCGAGGCTATCGAGCATATAGACGAAAATCCTATTCAGGCGCTTGACTCAATGGGAGCATCGAAAGGCCAAGTCCTTGCATTTGCTGTCGCCCCCCAAGTAATGCCGGCGTTCATTGGTAATAATCTCTATATCCTCGATCGTAATATCCGTATGGCAACGATGCTTGGGATAGTTGGTGCGGGGGGTATTGGATATGAATTACAGTCTGCCTTTCGCATGTTTGAATACGATCGTGTCTCCGCAATAATAATTGTAATTTTCGCGACAATATTTTTGATAGATATGATCTCGTCCCACGTCCGCGCAAAAATTATGTAGGTTTTAAAAGACATATTTTATGTTGTAGCGTTGTTTTAGTATAAAAGAGAAATCTTAAAAAAATGGTCCAGCTACAATGCCTGTTCTATCGTCCCAGCTGCGAGGTATTTCATTTCTAGTTATATCAGGAGCCATATTATCTTTAACCGATGGATTGGCAAAACTTTTGACTGGGACCTTGGTAATTGGCGAAATAATTTTTTTTAGAGCCTGTTTTGTATTTATCCCAATTTTAGTTATCATCGGTTGGCGCGGCGGTTTCTCCACTCTCCGGGTTTATAGTTGGAGAGCTCAGTTATGTCGTGCAGGATGCGTAATTGTGACAACCTATTTATTTCTGGCCGCTACCCGTAATTTGCCACTTGCTGATGCAATAGCAATTCTTTTTGCTTCGCCAATTTTTATAACTGCCATGGCGCCCTTCGCACTTGGTGAGAGAGTCGGCTGGCGGCGATGGTCTGCAGTTTTAGTGGGGTTTATAGGCGTACTATTAATGGTTCGTCCTGGCAGTAATCCGTTTGTTATGTCGGCTTTGCTGGCATTAGGTGCAACTTTTTGTTTGTCTGTACGTGATATAATTACCCGTGCGATGTCGGGGCGCGAATCAACTAGCGCTATAATGCTAGTCTCAACCGGATTCATACTTTTGAGTGGTTTTGCAAGCTGGCCTTTGGGTTATCTAATCCCCGGCATTGGTGAATGGCGTATGCCGACGACACGAGAGTTTTGGCTTCTTGCAATGACGGGAATTTTGCAGGGGGTTGGGCAGTATTTTATGGTCACGGCTTTCCTATTAGCTGAGGCTGTTGTAGTTGTGCCATTTCGATATTTTTCCCTGATTTTTGCAACGCTATTCGGTTATTTAATATTCGGAGACGTACCCAGCTTCACAATGCTAACTGGTGCCTTTGTAGTAGTGGGAAGTGGGCTCTATATATTTCAGAGAGAAGTTAGGTTTATGAAAAAAACCTAAAATTATTCAATTCAGACGATGTACTGCGAAGTTCACCATTTCTAGTAATGCATCCTTGATCGGACAATCGCGAAAAATTCCAAGAGAATCACGAGCAATGGCACCGTAGTGGCGCGCGCGGTCCACAGTGTCCAGCAGTGAATTATGCTTTTTCATAAGTGTTTTTGCATATGTCAGGTCTTGTTCTGTCTGATTTAGCTCTTCCAAGGTGCGCTGCCAAAATGAACGTTCCTCAAGATTTCCTCGTCGCCATGCCAGAATAACTGGTAACGTAATTTTCCCTTCACGAAAATCATCGCCAATTGTTTTTCCAAGGTCGTCTTCGTCTGCAGCATAATCAAGGACGTCATCTATAAGTTGAAATGCAATACCTAAATTCATTCCAAAGCTCTCTAAAGCCTGCTCCTCCGCCGCAGGGCGTTCGGCCACAACGGCACCAACACTTGCTGCCGCAGCGAAAAGGGTTGCCGTTTTTGCCCGGATCACTTTAAGGTAAGCCTCTTCACTGGTTTCAGTGTCATTGGTGGTCATTAACTGCATGACCTCCCCCTCAGCAATAACCGCAGAAGCGTTAGACAGTATTTTCAATACTCTTAAGGAGCCATCACCCACCATTATCTGGAATGCACGTGAAAAAAGGAAATCCCCAACAAGCACGGAGGATTGGTTACCCCAAACGGCATTAGCGCTGTCTTTCCCTCTCCTCAACCGAGACTCATCTACGACATCATCATGTAGTAATGTTGCGGTATGAATAAATTCGACACATGTTGCAAGTCCGATGTGGCGATCTCCCTGATAACCGCATAGATTTGCTGCCGCGAGGGTTAAAAGTGGCCTTACGCGCTTACCACCTGACGCAACAATATGTCCAGCAAGCTGTGGAATGAGGGAAACGGGGCTATGCATGCTTTCAACTATTAATTGATTGACACGATGTAAGTCATCGCCCATTAGAGCAAGAACGGATTCGAGAGATGGAGTGTCCGACAACGGTTTTCGCGTGATGCCGAGGTTTATGATATTTCCCAACTAATCTTGCCTTTCACTTGAAGCGTACTGTCTACGCATGCCCGTCCCAACATAGAGTACCTTGCCTTATGGTCAAGCTAGACGAATTGTCTCACCAAATGCTTGTATGCTTGTAAAGGAGTAAACCACATGCGGGAAATATTGCGCACAAATGATGTTGTTTACATTTCATGGGTAACCAGAATTCTCGCGGACTCTGACATTAAAGTGTTCACTTTAGACAATCATATGAGCGTCTTAGGGGGATCTGCGGGGGCGATCTCAAGGAGATTGATGGTAGCTGATAGTGAATTTGGACAAGCCCGAGAATTGATTGAGATGGCTGAGCGAGAACGAGCATCTGGACCGATACCGGATTATATCTTGGGCGGCCGTCTCTTACTTTGCCAGCCGAAAGAAGGTTTTCGCGCAGGCATTGAACCAATTATACTGGCCGCCGCTGTTCCAAGTAGTGCATCTGGGCAGGTGCTCGAATTAGGGTGTGGTGTGGGGACTGCTACGTTATGTTACGCATCTCGGGTTACAGACAGCTCAATGATTGGGGTTGAAAAGCAATCAGAATTGGCAAGATTGGCTTCAGACAACGTTTCTAAAAATCATTTTAACGGCAGAATCAGAATTATCAACGAGGATATAATGCTGCTCCATAAGACATTGGCACCTTGTAGCTTTTACCATGTGATGGCTAATCCACCCTTTGTTAAGGCGGAGCGGGCTGATCCGAAAATGCATCCGATGCGATGGGGTAGCCATGTCGAGGGCAGTGCGAAATTGGCAGATTGGGTATCCGTTGCCCGTAAGTTGCTAAAGTCGAAGGGTACTTTCACCGTCATTTACGATGCAGGCCGGATAGACGATTTAATCGCTTTGTTGAAGGTTGGATTTGGCGGTATAACTATATTTCCGTTATGGCCTTCAGTACAAGAGAAAGGCCAAGACGCTAAGCGTGTTTTGGTGCAGGCGCGCAAAGGTGTAAAGAGCCCTGCACGTATTGCCCGCGGTTTGGTTTTACATGATACAAATGGTTCCTTCACGGTGGCGGCAGCACATATACTTGAACGCGGGTCTGCGTTGGCTTTGTAGAAATTCCTTGTGACATAATTCTGGGTTTATTTTTTGGGGCACTTGCCGAAGTATTTTAATAGTATTAGGTGGATCGATATGAAAAAAAAACAAAAAGCTATGAGAAAAAAATCGAAACGAAAGTCAGTTTCTCGGTTCTTTTTTGGTTATTTCAGGCGTTGTCCACAGATTGCGGTTTTACGTCTTTCAGGGATTATCGGTGAGGGTGGTGTGGGTCGCAGGAATGGCTTAACTTTGGCTGACCTTGAAAGTTCTATTGAAGCAGCTTTTGAGGTGCCGAGGCTCCGAGCTGTTGCGCTTGTTATAAATTCCCCAGGTGGGTCTCCAGTTCAATCAGCGTTAATTGCAGAATATATTCAAGCTTTAGCCAAACAAAAGAAGGTTAAGGTGTACGCTTTCTGTGATGATGTTGCAGCATCTGGAGGATATTGGCTCGCTTGTGCAGCTGATGAGATATATGCAAATGGTGCTTCAGTAGTAGGGTCCATCGGTGTCATAACAGCTAGCTTTGGATTTGATAAATTTATTAAACGCGTAGGTATTGATCGACGCGTTTACACGGCCGGAAAAAATAAGCGTCGGCTCGATCCTTTCCTTCCGGAGAATGAGAATGACGTGAAATATTTGCGAGTGCTGCAAAAAGATCTGCATGAACAATTTAAGGACTATGTGCGCCAGCGTCGCGGCAAAAGACTCAAGGGTACGTCGCGTGTCATATTCAACGGCGATTTTTGGAGTGGTTTAAAGGCTGTCGAACTTGGTTTAATAGACGGTGTTGGCGAAATGCGAAGTATACTCAAGAAGAAATATGGAGACGATGTTCGTTTTAGTTTAATTGAGGAGAAAAAAAGCTTTCTAGCAAAGCGCTTTGGTATTAGGAAAAATGCTACGGGGTGGGCAGATGAATTGCTGCTGGCGCTCGAAAAGCGGGCGCTGTGGAGTAGATATGGTCTCTAATTATTTATTCTATATTAAGCGATAATTATATTCGTGAGGCTTGGCCGAAAAAAGGCATATGGTGAACATTAGAAATCAAATAATCGCGAGTTGCGTTATCCTAGAAAGATAAAAAACGTGGGTTTGGTATGACACTCAGTAGCCAATGCTATAATTACTCCTATTTTTGGGGGTCTAATTTGCGTCACCAAATGCCTTGCCACACGGTAATTCTCTAGAGTATGGCTTTATAAATGTCCCAAGAAAATTCTTTTCAAACTCTTATCCTCAAACTCCATGAATTTTGGGCATCCAAGGGTTGTGTAATTTTGCAGCCCTACGATATCGAAGTTGGGGCAGGCACATTTCATCCTGCGACGACACTACGTGCATTAGGACCAGAGCCTTGGAAAGTAGCTTATGTTCAGCCTTCCCGCCGGCCAACCGACGGCCGATATGGAGACAACCCCAACCGGTTGCAGCATTATTACCAGTATCAAGTGATACTGAAACCCTCGCCGATTGAAAGTCAGGATCTATATCTAGAAAGTCTATCCGCAATTGGAATTGATGTAAAACAACACGATATTCGGTTTGTAGAAGACGACTGGGAAAGTCCAACGCTAGGTGCTTGGGGTCTTGGATGGGAAATATGGTGTGATGGAATGGAGGTGAGCCAATTTACTTATTTCCAGCAGGTGGGCGGTTTTGACTGTAAGCCAGTGTGTACAGAAATCACATATGGTCTTGAACGTTTGGCTATGCATGTTCAAGGGGTTGAGAACGTATATAATCTTGATTTTAACGGAGAGGGGGTACGTTATGGAGATATTTTTCGGACGGCGGAGAAGCAATACTCCACTTATAATTTTGAATGTGCGAACACTGAAATATTATTGCAGCATTTCTGTGACGCCGAAAAAGAATGTAAAAGTCTGACTGCACTGGAATTACCACTGCCTGCTTACGATCATTGCTTAAAGGCAAGCCATACATTCAATTTGCTCGATGCTCGCGGTGTGATAAGCGTTACCGAGAGGCAATCTTATATTTTGCGGGTGCGTGCGCTCGCAAAGGCGTGTTGTAGAAGCTGGTTAATTAACCAGGGACACCTAGTCGATGGCTGAACTACTTCTGGAAATACTTTGCCAAGAAATACCGTCTAGGATGCAGAGCAAAGCTTGTGAAGATTTGAAGCAGTCAATCTGCCGCGGTCTTAAAGACCATAGTCTAGAGTTTACTTGTATTAAGGCTTACGTAACACCTAGGCGCTTAACTGTTATGGTAGATGGCATGCTCGAAACCCAGCCGGATATTCGTGAGGAACGACGCGGTCCACGCATTGATGCGCCAAAACGGGCTATTGATGGTTTTCTCAGTAGCAATGGTATTCAAACCGTTGAAGAATGCGAACAGCGTGAAACGGCAAAGGGTACATTTTTGTTCGCCATCTTAGAACAAGGAGGCCATCCTACGATTGATATTCTACCAAAATTAATAACTGATTCGATCGAGCGTATTACATGGCCGAAGTCAATGCGATGGGGTGAAAATTTATTCCGTTGGGTTCGCCCTATTCATTCATTAATGGCTTTGTTTGGTGGAATCCCAGTCAAAGGTGCACTTGATTTGCAGGGGGAGAAAATACCTTTTGGAACGGTCACCTCCGGCCATCGTTTTATGGCCCCTGAGTCTTTTGAGGTAAAAGGCTTTGGCGATTATTGCGAAAAACTTAACAATGGATTCGTTATCCTCGATCCTGACGAACGCAAAAGGAGGATCAAAAAACAACTATCCGAGCTTGCTAGAAAAGCTAGTTTGCATGTTAAAGAGGATAACGAACTCCTGTCAGAGGTTGCTGGCCTTGTGGAATGGCCTGTTCCACTGATCGGTAATATTGATACTGCATTTATGTCTTTGCCGCCTGAAGTTCTCACAACAGCTATCAGGACACATCTTAAGTATTTTCTTTTTGAGACATCCTCAGGTGATCTCGCACCCTATTTTGCCACCGTCGCGAATATTACGACCAAAGATCAAGGACGCGGGATCATCATCGGTAATGAGCGCGTTCTTAGGGCTAGACTTTCAGACGCTTGCTTTTTTTGGGATAAGGACCGGGAAACAACACTTGCTAGTCGCATCCCAGCGCTTAGTGAGATTACCTTTCATGACAGGCTCGGATCATTGATTGGTAAAGTCGATAGGATGCAAAAACTTGCAATTTTGTTAACACCACATTTTAGTAAAGCAAAGGCTTCAGAGATAGAGAACGCCATACGTCTTTGTAAAACAGATCTTGTTACTCAAATGGTGGGGGAATTTCCTGAATTGCAAGGTAAAATGGGTCAATATTACGCGCTCAATGACGGAGAAAGCGATGAGGTTGCTGAAGCTATAGCTAATCACTATCGTCCATACGGGCGTGGCGATACGTGTCCTTCAAAACCGGTGTCTATCATCGTAGGTTTAGCAGATAGACTTGATACCTTAGCCGGTTTTTGGGCCATAGATGATAAGCCTACGGGATCAAAGGATCCATATGCACTCCGACGAGCTGCGCTAGGGGTTATTCGATTGATTGTTGAAAATGAGTTGAGGGTACCATTGCGTCCAGTTGTTGTTGCGGCACTCGAAGCGCAAGATCTAAATTGTGAGTCAGTTCCGGTAGCGCACGACTTACTAAATTTTTTCATAGATCGATTGAAGGTGCATCTACGAGAAAAAGGGATTCGTCACGAATTCATTGCAGCCATTTTCGCACTTGGAGACGAGGACGATTTGGTTCGATTACTTAGACGGGTTGATGCGTTAGCCGAGTTTGTTGATAGTGATGATGGAAGGAATTTATTGGTTGCTTTTAATAGAGCCGCTAATATCCTCAAAATAGAGGAAAAGAAGGATGGCAGAGAATTTAGTGCGGAGATAGATGTCTCGGTTTTCGTGCAAGATGAGGAGAAAGAACTTGCTGCGGCCCTGGTAAAGGCGAGAGAGGATACCGATGCTGCGCTTACCAGGGAAGACTATGTCTCGGCTATGCATGCGATGGCAGCATTGCGAACGCCTGTTGATAATTTCTTTAACAATGTCACAGTCAATGCGAAAGACGCAACGTTACGTATAAATCGCTTAAAATTGCTTTCAGGGATACGTCAAACTACGCGCGCTGTTGCTGACTTCAGTCAAATTGGGGGGTAATTTGAATGAGTAGATGGGTTTACAGTTTCGGTGCAAATGGAACTGCGGGCGATGCCAGTATGCGTGATTTGCTTGGCGGTAAAGGAGCAAATCTGGCTGAAATGTCGAAGCTAGGATTGCCAGTACCTCCAGGATTTACCATTACGACAGAAGTTTGCACCCATTTTTATAATAATGACAATGCTTATCCAGACACTTTGGAACAGCAGGTCGATGAAGCATTACACTTGATTGAGTCCGAGGTCGGCTGCAAATTTGGCAATCCAAAAAACCCATTACTGGTATCGGTGAGATCAGGTGCTCGGGTTTCGATGCCAGGTATGATGGATACTGTATTGAATCTCGGCCTCAACAAAATTACCGTAGAAGGGTTAGCTCAGAACAGCGATGATTCGCGATTTGCTTATGATAGTTATCGTAGGTTTATTCAAATGTATGGTGATGTCGTCCTCGGCATTGATCATTACAATTTTGAAGAGATTTTGGATTTGAAAAAAGATGAATCCGGAGTAACCCTAGATACAGAACTAACGTCTGATGATTTGAGGTCTTTAATAAACTTATATGAAGAAAAAGTCCTCAGCGTGACTGGCAAACCCTTTCCTCAGGATCCAGTGGAGCAGCTTTGGGGAGCGATTGGAGCTGTTTTTTCGAGTTGGATGGTTCCACGTGCAGTCACATACCGTAAACTGAATGATATTCCCGAGAATTGGGGCACTGCAGTCAATATTCAGGCGATGGTTTTCGGCAATATGGGGGAAAATTGTGCAACTGGCGTCGCATTTACTCGCGACCCGTCAACCGGAGAAAATATATTTTATGGCGAATATCTTGTTAACGCTCAGGGCGAGGATGTCGTTGCCGGCATTCGTACACCACAGCACCTTACAAAAGAAGGCAGGGAATCAAATAAATCCGGGTTGCCAAGCATGGAAGAGGTTATGCCACAAGTATTCGACCAACTCAAAGGTATTAGAAGTACTCTAGAACAACACTATACCGATATGCAGGATATAGAATTTACGGTACAGCAAGGAAAGCTGTATATGCTTCAAACACGAACAGGTAAACGGACAACGGCTGCCGCTTTGAAAATAGCTGTTGATATGGTAGATGAGGGTTTAATCAGCAGTCAGACAGCTGTATCTCGAATCGAGCCGTCATCATTGGATCAACTCTTACATCCCACTCTTGATCCAGATGCAAATAGAAAAGTAGTCACACGTGGCCTCCCAGCCTCGCCGGGCGCGGCATCCGGTAAAGTCGTTTTCGACGCTGATGAAGCAGAACGGATATCGGCAAGAGGCGAGCAAGTTATCCTTGTGCGAATTGAAACAAGCCCAGAAGATATTCACGGCATGCATGCCGCTGAGGGTATTTTGACCACTCGGGGGGGCATGACAAGTCACGCGGCCGTTGTTGCGCGTGGCATGGGGAGGCCTTGTGTGGCCGGTGCGGGCGAACTGCGGATTGATTATCAAGCTAAAACTATTGCTGTCCGTGATGTTGTGATTGAGGAAGGAGAGGAGATCACATTAGATGGAGCTAGCGGTGATGTAATGGTTGGACGCGTTGAAACAATTCAACCAGAGATGTCTGATAATTTTCAACGGCTTATGCGATGGGCTGATGACATTCGTTGCCTTAAAGTCAGAACCAACGCGGAAACACCCACAGAGTGTCGTATAGCCCGTGAATTTGGAGCGGAAGGTGTTGGTCTTTGCAGAACTGAGCATATGTTCTTTGAGTCAGACCGCATAATTGCTATGCGTGAAATGATAGTCAGCAATAATCTTGAACAACGTCGTGCGGCACTCGCTAAACTACTTCCTATGCAAAAGGCAGATTTCCAAGATATTTTTCGTATTATGAAAGGACTACCCATAACAATCCGTCTGCTTGATCCCCCGTTACATGAGTTTTTGCCTAAAACCGACGAAGAGATTAGAGAGGTTGCAGAAGCAGCTGGCGTCGCGGCTGATGAAATTCGTCGTCGAGCCACGCAATTAGAAGAGTCTAATCCTATGTTGGGACATCGAGGGTGTCGTTTAGGGATCACCTATCCTGAAATTTCAGAGATGCAAGCGCGTGCAATTTTTGAGGCCGCTTTAAGCGTTAAAGAGGAGATTGGTGAAGCAGTGCATTTAGAAATTATGGTGCCGTTAGTGGCAACCGGCAGAGAAATTGAGATTATAAAACAAGTGATAGATAGTGTTGCTAATGATGTTGAGAAAGAAACAGGGGATTCTCTCAAATACATTGTTGGAACGATGATTGAATTACCTCGAGCGGCTTTATGTGCATCCGAAATAGCTAAAACTGCAAGTTTTTTCAGTTTCGGAACTAATGATTTGACACAGACTGCGTTTGGTCTCAGCCGCGACGATGCTAGTGCATTTAGTCAGGACTACGAAGAGCAGGGTGTGTTTTCAGTTGATCCATTTGTAACTTTGGACAGGGAGGGTGTTGGAGAATTGGTGCGCATGGCTGCAGAACGGGGAAGGTCTGTAAGGCCTGATATAAAGCTCGGCATATGTGGTGAACATGGAGGAGACCCATCATCCATACAGTTTTGCGCAGAGATTGGCCTAGATTACGTATCATGTTCACCTTTTAGGGTCCCTATAGCACGGTTGGCTCTGGCTCAAGCTTCTATTTTGCATAAGCAGTAAAAGATCAAGTTTGTTCCAATCACAGTTTGAAAATAGTTCCATAAATTCCATAAATACGACATAAAAATTGTATTTTCTAAGCTAGATATTTTCAGAGAGCACCTCAAATACATCCCCATCAGGTCTTAAGCCCTCCACATGACGCTTATGCCAGAGTGCATAAAATAAAAGTGTCCAAGCTGCAAAACCTGCATGCTTGTCATTAGATTTGAATATGCGAATGACTTCAGTCGGATTGCAGATTTTCTGAATTGCAGGCAATCTTGCTACAAGTGGTCCAAGTTTTTCACCTTGTTGGCTTATCCAATAACCTACTGGTACTGTGAAACCTCTTTTGCGTGACATTGGCTCCGCCTTAGGCAGGGTTTTGCTTAACCATTGACGTAAAATCCATTTCCCCTTGCCATTCGATATTTTAAATGAGTCTTTGAGCAAGAAAACCATCGCTGCCACTTTTTTGTCGAGGAATGGCGTGCGTCCCTCCAGTCCATGCGCCATCAAACAACGATCAAGTTTGGTAAGGAGATCATTAGGTAGCCAATCCCGAAAGTCTGTGGCCTGCGCTATTTGAAGTTTACTGCGGTGGCTCGTTGAACCACTTGCTTCCATAGATGCAATAGAGTCACGCCACGCATGAGGGGGTTTCCTAAGAACTTTAAGTCTGTCAAAAGTGCCGCGCTCACGTATTGTTCGTCCACCACGCCACCAAGGTCGCAGCAGTCGGCGGTAGCGTCCATAACCCGCGAATAACTCGTCGCCTCCCTCTCCAGATAGAACCACTTTTAATTCTTGGGCAGCGACACTTGCTAATTTCCACGTAGGCAAAATTGCATAGTCTGCTGCCGGGTCGTCCATAGCAGCCGCTATTGTTGGAAGACTATTCCAAAAATCGGCCTCACTAAAGGCAATCTCAGTATGCATCGCACCAACTGACTCAGCAAGCTGACGCGCGTGTTCACGTTCATCGGCAACTCCAGAAAATGAAAAGCCAATTGTAAATGTCTGCACTGGTTTTTCATTGAGTTTGGCCATCAGAGCGAGAATTGCTGAAGAATCAATTCCACCCGATAAGAATAATCCGTAAGGTACGTCGGAAAGTTGATGGACAGAAACACTTTCTTCTAGGACCGCATCCAACTCTTCAATAGTGTCCCCGATGGGCTTGTCAGTGGTGGGCCCATCAGGTAGGGGTGGTAGATAAGCGCGCTCTATAATTCTACCTTGCCGAATTACGAGTGTCTCTCCTGGTTTTACCCTCTCAACACCCTTATAGATGGTAGTGTCTCCGCAGGTAAACTGCATTTGGAGTAATTCATCCAAACGACTCTCATCAATTTCAGGTGCAAGTAGCCCTGCAGCGAAAAACGCTTGTGGTTCTGAAGCAAAAGCGAACCCCTCTTGTGTCTCGGTGAAATAAAGCGGCTTAATTCCAAATGGATCGCGTGCCAAGACTAATTTTTCTTGCGCGGGGTCGTGAAGAGCTATCGAATACATGCCACGTAAGTTACGCGCAAAATCTATTCCGTCACGATGGTATAGCGATATTGGGGGTTCACAATCGGAACGCGTTTTAAAAACTTTTGGGCCGAACTCTTCCCGTAGTTCGAGAAAATTATATATTTCGCCATTTGCGATAAGTGCTGTGCCAGTAGAGTCGTAGAGTGGTTGATCACCTGTTTCTAGGTCAATGATAGCGAGACGCCGTTGCACCATTCCAACATTGCCTACGACATGGCGGCCTTCGCCGTCAGGGCCTCGATGGGCAAGTGCTGACGCAAACGCATCAAGTACAGATTTGGCTGGGGGTTTCCCGTTGAATGTCATCAAGCCAGCGATTCCACACATTATCTTGTAACCATTGTAAAGAAGTTGCGATAAAGCGAAGTAACTCGCTCTTCAGTAAAATTTTTCTCATACGCTTGAAATCCCTGCTCTGCAAGCGTTGTTGCACGATCCTCTGAGGAAAGTACCGATTGGATCGAAGAGGATAGAGCGGATGCATTATCGAGGGGGGTCAAGAGCCCATTTAGCCCTGTTTGTATGAGAGCCTTGGGGCCAGTTGCCTCGGTTGCTACAACTGGTTTTTTCTGAGCCCATGCTTCTAGTACAACGTTGCCAAGAGGCTCAACGCGCGATGAGCAGACTAGCAAATCGCAACTGGCAAGTAGGTTATTTGTATCAGAACGCCAGCCCAGAAATTTTACGCGATCAGAAATACCCAGCCGTTTAGCTAAATTCTTGAGTGCAAGTTCTTCTGGTCCCTCCCCAGCAATCCATAAATAAGTTTGTGGCAATGAGACCAAAGCTTCCAATATCACATCAAAGGCTTTATTTGAGTGCAGCCGTCCCAGCGCTAGTATCAGTGGTGCATCTGTTGGCGTATTCATTATTGATCGATCAATAGCTTTTCCCGGAGTTCCGTCGACAAAATTCGGTAAATAATGAATTTGGCTTTCCGGCCAGCCCAAACCTGCAATGTATTGGCAAATATGCTCCGTGTTGGCGACCAAGTGATCACACCTATCATAGTATTTTAGATCATAATAGCCTCCAAGGCGGCCGATGATTAAGTGTTTTCCCGGACTGCAAAATTTAGCTGCACGGCTCATCCAAGCAAAAATGACATCAGGCGCATATTCATCGGCCTGTCGCTGGAGCCGTCTTCTTGTCGTCCAATCAAACATGCTACCAAAGCGATATATTTCAAAAGGTATCCCTGCATCTTTTAAAATTTTTTCCCGTTTTCCATTAGTTCTTATGGCGGCTGTTTGACTCACTCCAGTTTGAGCAAGTGCTGGCAGAAGTCGCGAGAAAAACTCTTCCGCACCGCCAACACGGGCTCCTGCCATAGCGTGCAGAACGCGTGTCAATTCTTTTCCAATCGTGCTTTTAGGTATGAAAGTACTGGGTAAAGACCCGCGAATAAAGCGTTGAGGAAGCCGTAGGGACCCTCTCTGTAGCCTCGTCGGCTTACATAGCACTTCCAAAATCGCGAAAACATACGTCTAACGTTATGGCCGAATGATCCTATGTCGCAGGATGAGCGAAGGTCGGCGGCTCTAGCTGTGGTGTAACGATCGAGCCTCTGAATCATGTCTGATATATTTTTATCAACCAAATGGACCATACGATTTTCGAGTTGTTTCCTCGGGCCTTTTAATTCAAGTGATGGATGAATGCGTTGGTTTCCCCACCGCTTATGTCCTTTTCGGAACAATCTCGGTGCAGCGCTGACACCCCATGAAGCTCCCCAGCCATAGCGAACCCTCGTCTCACCTATATAATTGTCAAATGGAATGAGGAAATACCCTGCTTCTGTTTGTTCAATTGCTTCCTTTATTTCACTAGCAAGTAGGGTAGAGACTCTTTCATCGCTATCAACCTCCAGAATCCAATCACTATCGCAGGCCTGAATTCCCACGTTTCTTCTATCACCCTCCAAGTCCCAGTTACCCTCAATAACGTGCTCTGTGAAACTGGATGCGATAAGTTTGGAATTGTCGGTGCACTTATCAAGTACAACCACCAGCTGATCCGCGAATGATAATCGTTTGAGGCATTCAGCAAGCTGTGTTTCTTCATTGTGAGCAACAACCAAAGCAGAGATGCTTTTGTGCTTAGCATTACCCATCTTGAATCCCTTTCACTTGATTCCATAATTTTACAAGAGCATCTTCAACCACTTTTACCTGCAATCCATCCATTAAAGTATCTGTTGTGCGATGATTGTAACCAGAAGTTCCGGTAAGTTCCTCAAAACTCTGTGGGGTTCTGACCCATCTACAGTGACTGCCCCAAGGGCCATAGAGCGTTTCGCGACTAGGTCCAAAAAGTCCGAGCGTTGGTATTCCAGTCGCAGCCGCCATATGCATTAATCCTGAATCATTTCCCACAAAAAGCGAACATCGTTCCAGACATGCTGCTAAAGTCAACAAGCTGGTGGTGCCAACTAGATCGATGCGCTGGTGAGACGGGAGTGCTGCCAGAACTGGGTCTGCCTGATGACGTTCATTTGCCGAACCTAAAACTGCAACTGTTGCCCTAGGAAGTAAACCGTCCTGTGCAATAATTCGGGATACCAAGGCTGCGAAGTTCTCAGCACGCCATTGCTTGCCACGCCAGTTTGCTGCTGGTGCAACCGCGAGGATTGGGCCACATCCCGGTATTAATCTTGCAGCGTTTGTGCGCTCCTGGGAAGTAATCCAAATCCGTGGTGCCGGCGGTTTTTCCTCAAGGCCTATGATACGGGCTATGAATTTCACCCGGTGGCATTGTTCATCTGGTTTCGGAATCAAATGATGTTTTCTGTTCATCAGAAAATAACCCAGCGCCGATCGTCTTAAATCTACTATGATATCCCAACGAGTTGTAAAAACCTGTCTCCAAAGTGTGAGCCAATGGGAAGAAAGAGGCTTTTTCTTCATAATGATGCACCGCTCTAAGCCAGGAGCGCGGGAGAATATTGGCGCAGGGATTGGTCCCGTAGCCACTGTGATCGCCGCTTTCGGATACGTGTTAGCGAAGTGACTTAGCAAACCCGTGGATAATATGGCATCGCCAAGTCTATTTGCGGTTATGAATAGAATACGCATTGCAGATGATTATAGTAGGGAATACCCTCGTGTTATAGATTGAACAATTGTTAAATGCCCCTGTGTGAAATGGCTAGGACGAAATAATGGTTTCATTCAGTATACTTCAAGATAGAGGTTTGCTTACTGTTGGTGGTGCAGATCGTTCAAGTTTCTTACAGGGACTGATTTCGAACGATATTAATCGTGTAGCTCCAGATTGCGCTATTTGGTCTGCATTACTCACTCCGCAAGGTAAGTACTTGTATGACTTTTTCATAACAGAGTTTGAAGGGCGGTATTTGCTCGATTGTGAAGCAGCACGTTTGATGGATCTTGGGCGGCGATTGAGCAAATATAAATTGCGAGCTTCGGTAGATCTAGGTAAAGAGGAAGGCATGGTGGTTCTTGCTGTCTATGGCGACGGAGTTAGTGATTGTTTTGGTTTAACTGAAAATCCTGGAGAGGTCGCAGCATTTCGCGATGGTATCGCCTTTGTTGATCCGCGGCTCGCTGATATGGGTGTGAGAACTATTCTTGGTAAAAAATCCGCTAAGGCAGCACTAGAGTCAATAGATTTGGAAGAAGTATCGGCTGAGAACTACGATACATTTAGGCTTGGCCTTGGTATCCCGGATGGTAGCCGAGATATGATTGTCGAAAAATCTATTTTGCTTGAGAGCAACTTTGAAGAACTTAATGGGGTTGATTGGGAGAAGGGTTGCTATATGGGCCAAGAATTAACTGCTCGGACAAAATACCGTGGGTTATTAAAGAAACGTATGGTGCCTGTAGATATTGAAGGTCATGAGCCTTCACTTGGGGCAGCTATTTTTTGCGATAAACGGCAGGTTGGAGAGATGCGCAGTGTCCGCTCAGGACTCGGAATTGCCCTGATGAGATTAGAATACCTAGAGCGGGCAGTAACAGGAGAGATTAAGCTTGTTGCCGAGGGTGCAATTATTACTCCTCGAAAACCAGAGTGGGCCGACTTTTAAGTGGTATAACTCATAGCTTTTTATTGTTCAGAGCTTTCTTGGTAGAAGCTGCGAGGCGCAAAATACGGGGATCGATAAAAATGACGGTCTCGCAAACTGATAGAGTAATAATTTTCTTGTACTTAACCTTTTGTATTTAGGGCTAACTTAGTTTATTCGTGACTCGCAAATTGCTCGTAAAGACTCCCATTCCGCGCCAGTTAAAGCTGGGGCATAATTATTCGTCGATTTTGGGCGGATTGCATTAATACGATCTTGCAAAGTTGGGTGAGAAGCAAAGTACCTAAAGATCCCAGTATTTTTTTTCGTTCCCTCTGATTTTAACTTTTCGAAAAACGTCACAAAACCGGCATTATCAATACCCGCCTTCGTTAATATGCTGGTAGCCAGGGAGTCTGCATCTGCTTCGTTCTTTCTTGAATATGATGAGGTTGCTAGTTGGAGTGCGATGCCAGATGCAAGATCTCCAGTGGCACCAGAAAATCCAGTGAGTGCACTTATAACAATTGACCATCCATGAGCATGAATCAGGGCTTTTGTTGGGTGGCGCTCTATTACATGTCCTATCTCATGGGCCAGCACACCGGCAACCTCTTCTGGAGTGCCGGCTTTTGTTATGAGCCCACTCAGTAATACCACGTTGCCACCAGGAGCGGCAAAAGCATTGACAGTCTCGCTTTTCAATACTCGGACTTTCAGGCTGTATGGGGTGTCAATAGATTTCTTAAGACGATATGTTAGCTTTTTCAGGGCGGCAATACCTTTCGGACTAGTACAATAATGAGTCTCTGGCCCAAGTACGTCGGTCACTATGCTTATTACTTGGTCTCCAAGTCCTTCTTCCCAATGCATTGGGATCATATCTGCCAATGGACCAGCAAGCCGGGGAAGTCCGTAGGTTGCAAAACCTATTGTACAAGTGAGCAAAATTCCAACTGAGATCAAAAGGATCTTATTCTTTATGGGGTGTGGCGGGCGTGTTAAGTTCACTGCATTTTTGCGCAAAACTTCACCGGCCGCTGGGTCTTCAATGGTGAGCCTTGCTCCTAGTATAGATCGATTAAGGATACGAATAGGACGATTATGAGTAATTTCTTCTGCTAATCCGATGTCACACCAAGCCCACACTGCGGTTGGAACAGAATCCTCACCCTCAATTTGAATCCCGAAACCCGTCAAAATAATTTCAACGGGATATGCAGCGGCTGTAACACCATCGTTATATTGGGCTTTGAACTGTGTCTTTTCAGTTATCTCAGAAAGCATCTATATTGAGCGCATCTGCTAGGCCTTCGCCCGATTTTGGTTTAACCTGCTGGCTTTGAAACAATTTCTCGGGTGAAAAAGAGCCAGAAAGGCTCAGGCTGTTAATTATTTTAGTTAAGTGTCTATGCATTAAAATTATCGGCATGAAAAGATAAAAAGCAGTAAAGATTATTATCGTATACGCTTGGCTTGCCAGCTCATTACTCATAAAAACGGCAACCATGAATAGGACTAAACTGCCAAAAATCATAAAGAAGAATAAAGGAAGATAGATTTGGATAATATTCCACGTTGTTAGGTTCGATTGAGCGGACATGTCTTCAAATTTTATTGAACTGCAAAAATGGCGAATTGAGACTGCTTTATACCAAACTGTTGTGATAGGCAGCAAACAAAAGAAGATGAGTGGTAGTAACAGATAACGCAGAAATTCCAACGAGTGAATATGCTGTATATCTTGAGAAAGGGATGCAAACACTGCTGAAACACGTGGTTCTACGGCGGAGTATATAAGCAGCGCCAAAATAATTGTGGTGCTCAAACAAATTACCCACGCATGCATTAGAGTACGCACATTTGCGCCAAATTGAAAACTAATCCCACCAAAGGCCGCATTCTCTATTCGATATTTAAGAAGCTTCACTTGCATATAGGGGTAGGCTAAACCCAGAGACATAAACATCAACAACGTGAAGAGTGTCGCTTGATTTGCGTATGTCACAGAGGATCCTTTCAATTCGGAGCAAATACCCCGCCAGCTGGTTCGGCTTAATCGATACCGTTGGGCACGATAAACTGCGATGTGTGAAAGATAAAAAAACAAAAGCCCAAGGAAACCTTGGGCCAATACAGGTCCGTATGTAATCCCATAGCCTAAGAGAATTATCGGTAATAAAAAACTGCAAAATCCGATCGGAACCAAAATACAAACTATGATAAGAAAGCCGACGAATAACTCCATGCCCGTGCCGCTGTATTCCAATGGTTGTCTCAAAAGAGACATGCGGCTCCATAAATAGCGCCGTATGTTTGTTTTGCCCCAAAATCTATAAATGCCAAATGTGATTAGTGAGAGCATTGAATTAAGTAAAACGAGTGGTAGGAGCTCTCGGAGTCTTCCCTCATAGAAAAGAGCAGGATTTCGATGCGATTCGTCTGGCCGGCTTGCTTCTTTTTTCATTTTTCTGACTTTTCTGTGACTTTCGTGGAACCAAAAAACCTCTTATCTGGTACGTATTTTCAACTAACGAGTATACACTGATCTTTTGGCATTAGAAATTTGCATAAGACGTCTCCCATGGTCCCGAAAATATATTTTCTAGAGTACTTTTACTTAACCCTGAGCTTATAGGAGCTTCCAATATGTCTAAGGAAACATTTCCAGCACTGTTATTGAAAGAGAAAAATGGTGAAGTTGTTCATGAATTAACTGATTTATCTATGAACGACTTACCTGAGGGCGAGGTAACGGTTAAAGTTGAGTATTCTACCGTTAACTACAAAGATGGTATGGTGGTGAATGGTCTTGGTCGCTTGGTCAGGAATTATCCGCATGTGCCCGGTATTGACCTTGCTGGCATTGTCGAAATCTCAAATGATGACCGTTATAAGGTTGGAGACAAAGTTATCCTGACTGGCTGGCATGTTGGAGAGCGTTATTGGGGTGGATATTCTGCGAAAGTCAATGTTCAAGCAGACTGGCTTGTCCCTCTACCAAAAAAATTATCAACAAAACATGCAATGGCAATCGGTACTGCCGGTTTCACCTCGATGTTATGTATTTTGGCCCTGGAGCAGCAGGGCCTCAAGATTGGTAACGGACCTGTTTTGGTAACTGGTGCGTCAGGTGGTGTTGGCTCAATTGCAATCGCTATACTCTCTAATCTTGGTTATGAGGTTGGCGCCTCCACAGGTAAAATTGATGAACATGAGTTTTTAAAATCTATAGGTGCCTCGGAGATATTACCGCGAGAAGATTTGGCTGGTCCCGCCAAAGCACCGCTCAATAGTGAACGTTGGGCGGGTGCTGTGGATACTGTTGGCGCAAATACACTGGCTAATGTGCTGTCTCAAATGAAATATGGCTGTTCTGTTGCTGCCTGTGGTCTTGCAGGTGGTTCCAAATTGGATACAACGGTCATTCCATTTTTGTTGCGAGGTGTGAACCTTTTAGGGATTGACTCTGTGGTGCAGCCATACGATGCACGCTGCGCTACGTGGAAGCGTATTGCCAGTGACCTCCCTTTGGAGAGGCTCGATACTTTGATAGAGAACATTTCGCTTAGCGATGTGCCCAAAGCAGCAACAGATATATTGAATGGCAGTGTAAGAGGACGATTGATTGTTGATTTCTCGATCTAATCCGGTGCCGCCAAAACCCTGATAGGCTTGCCATCAAGAAACTGCATTATGTTTTCGACAACGTCTGCATAGTGCTTTTCGTGATTTTCGGTTGTAACGTAGCCGATGTGAGGAGTGAGGATCACATTTTCAAGTTTTCTAAACCTATCTGTGGCTGCGAGTGGCTCGGACATGTAAACATCCAGTCCTGCTCCTGCAATTTGATTAGTCTTAAGGGCCTGGTACAAAGCATCTTGGTCAATGATTGGGGCGCGTGAGGTATTAACTATGTAAGCACTCCTTTTCATCGCCTCAAGTTCTGCGGTGCCAATCATTCCGCGACTGCGTTCACTCATGCCGTAATGGATAGTAACAATATCGGCCTGACCAAATAGCTGTTCTTTAGAAACTTTTACAGCGCCGGTCTCTTGCGCGCGTTCATCAGTTAAATTTTGGCTCCACGCCTCCACGTTCATATCAAAGGCAAGTGCAACTTTTGCCATTCGCGCACCTAAATTACCTAGCCCAACGATACCAAGTGTTTTGTTGGCAAGATTAAAGCCTGGTTGGGTCTGCCATCCGCCCTTCCGCATAGATTCGAGCTGTCCGGGAATATCTCGCATCAAACTTATAATCAGCCCCCAAGCAAGTTCTGATGTTGGGGACCCAACTCCACCTGTGCAACATACGGTGATACCGTATTCTGCAGCGGCTTCCAGATCGAAGGATTTATTTCGGCCTCCGGTGGTAATCAATAGTTGAAGATTTGGCAGTTGTCTTAGCGTTGAGCGCGGAAAGGGAGTTCGCTCACGCATTCCAACGATAATTTCAAAATCACGAAGCGCTTCGGTTATATTTTGTTCGTTTTTAAGATATTCATTGAAGACAGAAATCTTTGCTCTTTTGCTGACTTCTGACCAATCGGCAAACTCCAAAGCTTTATTAAAATAGTCATCGAGAATGGCAACGCGTATCACGGATCTGCCTCAAAACTTAATGTTGATGAATTTAGCGACGTTTAGCCCAAAAAGATTACGTAGAAATGCCATCAACTAATTTTAATCAGTGGTCAAGCGATTATATCTAGAACTGAGCCGCGTGGCGGTGCCCCGGAACTACCCATATTTGTTTTGCCATTGGGCAAAGTGATCTCAGCCGTGCCGTTAGAGCTATTATTGTCACCGCTAGAAGTTAAATCTGGTTGCTTGCCGACTGTATTGATTTCAGTCGTTTCAGTAAAAGAACTTTGCCTCCCGCCATCTGCAGCTTCGGTGCCCCGAGCGGCACTTTCTTCACTGTTTACAACCTCGGGAGTATTCTGTTGATCAAGACTGTTTTGGCCGACCTCTTGAAGCGACATAAGTGCTTCAGCTGCTGCTCTCCTCGACTGCATCGCTACTAATGCATTCGTATCGGCTGTTTCGATCGCACGTCTTTCCTCACCTTTGACTGTGCGGAGCCCAGTATCTCTTTCTGGGTTACTGTATTTAGCGGTAACCCGAATGCCATCGTAGGTTTGTAGGTTTTGTGCGCTGTCAATATGGTTTCTGTTGCGCTGACTGTTTCCATCGCGAACAATAGAGTTCGTCCCGCTTACGGCACTTGATGAATGTTGTACTGATGCTATGTCTGCCATAGCGCTAAAATGGGATATTTTAGGAAAATTTTCAAGCCTCTTGATTTCAATCTAAAAATATATGCTCCGTAAATATTTATATTTTTTATTAAAAATTTGTATTAATTAAATACAGTCACATTTTTTAAAACAAATTAAAATATTTTACTTTGTCTATACTATAATATTGTAAAGTAAACTCTTTTAAATACAGCATGCCGGAAATAAAATTAATTATCACTGCTTTTTGTTCTGGTTGCTATGTGTGTGGCGCTAGCAAATATCATGATTCCGCCGAACCAAACGAACGCATCAGGCACCTCGTTAAACATGATGTAACCGAGAATTGCAGTCCAAATCAATCTCATAAAGTCCAATGGCATTACCGCTTGCGCATCTGCCCGTCCAAGCGCCTCAGTCAATGTGTACTGACCTAAGGTTCCCAAAGCAGCGATGGCAAAAAGATAGACGAACTGGGAGTCAGTAGGGGTTTGCCAAAAAATTAAGGCGGTTGGAAATGACATAATTGCCAACAAAAAAGCCATATACGCAGTAATCGTCATACTGCTTTCAGTACGTGCTAATAATTTAATTACGATTAATGTGCCGCTCCATATGAATGCCGAAATTATTATCCATAATGAACCCACATCAGTAAAACCAAAGCCAGGTCTCAGTATAATCAAAGCGCCCACGAAGCCGGTGCACATGGCTACAAGTTTATTGGATTGTACGCGTTCTTTTAGAAAGAAAATTGCTAGCATAACAGCGAATAAAGGGGCAGTGAATGCGAGTGCTGTAGCTTCGGCAAGCGGTGTGAGGCTCAAGCCAATATAAAAAAAGGCCATTGCCATTACATTCAACACTGCGCGTATACAATGAAGGCCGAGGCGGGCAGTGCGGAAAGTTTTACGTCCTTTTTTTAATAAGAACGGTGAGATTACCAGCATGCCAAACGCGTTACGAAAGAAAACAACCACCATTGGCTCAAGCTCTTGGGTTATGTCACGTATACTGGCATTCATTATCGCAAAGCTAATGGTCGAAATCAGCATAAGTAACAAGGCATGGAATTGAAGGTTGGAGTTAGGAGTCATGAGTGCTTTTAATAATAAATTGCAGGAAGTCTAATTTATTTTTCAAAATCCATCATTTGCCTGATGGCATGCTAGAATAAAAAAAGCGGGAGTGATTGACCTTATGTCAGTTGTGATGGATATTTTAACGTATGACGTCAGGTGAAGTCGTGTAAATCTTGGTTTTGATTTAGAGGTGAAGTTATTTTTTGGATAAAAATTGCAAGTGTTAGTGCAGAGGCACTTGCTCTTCCGACAATAGCATATCTTACTATCATTGAAGAGCCGATCTATTCAGTTTAACTGCGGAGTTACAAAGGAATATATTAATGGTCCCAGTGCAAACACACGATTACAAAAAAATTATTGCTAAGCCGTTTGCCCCTAACTTAGGTGCAGACATCTACGGTGTTGACCTCAGTAAGCCGATTTCAGACGAGCAATTTGAAGAAATTCACCATGCATTTTTAAAATATCAGGTTCTATTTTTTAGAGACCAAAGAGTTATACCACCAGAAATACATGTCGAGTTTGGTAAAAGATTTGGTGAGCTTCATACGCATCCTGCGGCGCCCACCATGGAGGGACATCCTGAAATTTTTGAGATTCATGCAACAAAAAACTCAAAAATTGCTAACGGTGAGTTTTGGCACTCGGACGTTTCTTGTGATGAGGAGCCTCCTTTAGGCACAATGCTGCAGATTCATATTTTGCCCGATTGTGGCGGTGATACCATGTTTAACAATATGTATTCTGCATACGAGGCCTTATCCCAACCAATAAAAAATATGATAGGTCAACTAACGGCATTACACAGTTCAGAACATATTTATAAGGGGCGATATTCAGATAGAGGCCAAAAAGATACTGATATAGACTGTCCGGAAGCTGTGCATCCGATTGTTAGAACTCATCCCGAAACAGGGAAGAAAGTGCTTTTTGTTAATAGGACCTTCACGACTCGCATCAACGAATTATCTGAAGAAGAGAGTAATATTCTGCTAGAGCTGTTATTTCAGCAAGGCGAGCACATCAATCATCAAATAAGATTTCGATGGTCTAAAAACGATCTGGCTTTTTGGGACAATCGTTGTTGCATGCATCGCGCTATTTGGGACTACTGGCCGGAAGAAAGAAAGGGGCGAAGGGTTACTATTAAAGGTGACAAACCAACGTAATGTTTTTGTGCGCATATTTAACCATTTTAGGCCGTACCGAATAAGCCATGTGATCTCAATGATGTGTTTTTGAACAATGTGCCCAGTCTTGGGTGTATATTTCTCAAAAGAAACGGGAACTGCTAACCTTATTGCAGCTCCCGTTCCAATGATTAAAACCTAAATATACTAACAAACTAGAATGATTTTGATATTGAGAATATACCACGAGTATCGCAGTTACCCACACCACCACAATCGTCGGTATCATTCATATCGTTAGCAACATACTTCCCTGACAGGGTAAAACCTCTAATGTCACGGCTAAGAGCAATAGACCAGTCGGTGAAGTCAACCCCCGCGTCTCGCTCGAAACTGCCTGTGCCGACAGTACCATCTAAAGTAAATTTATAAGGTAGCGGCACACTAACACTTGCGCTGAAATAATGAAATTCTCCCGCGTTCACCGTGTAATCAGGAGAATACGTGTATGATACGCCGAGAGATGCAAAACCGAAGTCGTAACCTAAACCACCCGCATACTCTACATAATCGTTACCAGACCCACTTGTATCAGGATAAATATACCATATGGTATAGAAATCAATGGAAATACCATTAATCTCAGTATTGATACCAGGCGTAAGATTCATCTCAATTTGAGAATCATCCGTGCTTCCAAAATTCACGTTAGAACCCCACACACTTGTGTAAAGGTTGATCGGAATAGGAGATTTAAACTGATCTTGCAATCCCAAGGAATAGCCAAAAGAGCCCTGAATGGCAGGACTTGCGCCAGTTTGAGAAACGCCCCTAAACGCATAGTCGCTAGCTAGCGACACATCTGAAGAAAATTCACCGGGAATTTGATTAAAAAATGCATCGATTGGATCTGCATCCTTTTTGTGACCCCCTGCAATGGCCGCACTGCCAACAGCCAAAATTACTGCCACTAGCGCACTTACCGTTTTATACCGCATATTTATTTCCCCTTGCGAAAATAACAATTTGTGGACTCAAAAACACACCATGTAACATAAATGAGATTCTGCAATTGCCAACACGTTTTTAGCCGTCAACCATCTGTAGTCAAACGCTTTTTTTCGGTGTTGTAATATTGCAAAAAGACTAAAATATGCTCAAATTTATGGCATTTTGGCTAATAATTGTGCTATAAACTCATTGATAGTAGTTTGTAGGCGCGCGACTATTTTTCTACGCTCGAGAACCAGTAATTTTGCAATAATTTTGACCAACGTGATTGTTTTTTAGGCAAATATTTCGCGTAGGATTAAGGTTCTCTGCTTCTTTGCTTATGGCAGTTTTCAACACTACAATAGGCTTAGTGCATGAGAGGAATTGAGATGGGTCACCAAAACGATATTACAACGCTGCGACCGCCGTCTGTAGATAAAATACTCAAAAGTCCGGAGATGGAGTTGGCTTGCAAAGCTCATGGGCACCATTTGGTGGTGGATGCTATACGCGAAGAATTATCTTCAATCCGTTCTTCAATAAAGTCTGGTTTTGTCACGCCAGAAATGGTGGATGCACAAAATATTCATTTAGCGGTTGATAAACGCCTGTCTAATTGGCTGCGACCATCACTTCAGAGAGTTTTCAACCTTACCGGGACGGTTCTCCATACCAACTTAGGCAGAGCTCCTATCCCGGCAGAAGCAATAGAGGCAGTGGAAATGGTCGCTACTGGGGCCTCGAATCTGGAATATGACCTAGATAAGGGTTGCCGTGGTGACCGAGATGAACACATCGAACCTTTAATCTGCAAATTGACGGGGGCAGATGCAGCCACAGTGGTTAACAATAATGCTGCGGCGGTATTACTGTTGCTGAACACACTTGCTGACAAGAAGGAAGTGTTAGTATCGCGAGGACAATTAGTTGAGATAGGCGGATCTTTTCGCATCCCAGACATTATGAAGCGCGCAGGCTGCAGGTTACGCGAGGTGGGCACGACTAATCGCACGCATAAGGCAGATTATGCCGAGGTAATAGAAAAAAAGACCGCATTACTTATGTCAGTCCATACTAGTAATTACGTTGTAACTGGCTTTACTGCCGAGGTGGCGCAAACTGACTTGGCTGCCATCGCACACGAACATGGCTTACCTTACGCAGTAGACCTCGGCAGCGGTATGCTGATTGACATGACGCAGTATGGATTACCTCATGAGCCGACACCCCAAGATTCAATCGCCGATGGTGCCGACCTCGTCACATTTAGCAGTGATAAATTACTAGGAGGACCTCAGGCCGGCATAATTGCGGGGCGTGCTGATCTCATTAAAAAGATAAAAAAAAATCCGTTAAAACGCGCACTAAGACTTGATAAGATGACGATTGCTGCACTCGAGGCGGTGCTAAGACTGTATTTAAACCCAGATTGTTTGGTCGAACGTTTGCCTTCATTGAGGGCGTTGTCCAAGCCAAAGATTAATATAATACATGAAGCAACGGAAATAGCTTCTGCTGTTAGCAAAGCGCTAGATAATACCGCGACAGTTGACGTTGTCGAAATGGAAAGTCAAGTAGGAAGTGGTTCACAACCAACCAGCTTATTGCCAAGTGGTGGGCTCTCAATTGTGCCCGCCGGAGGAAAGAAAGGTCGTGGTTCGAAATTAAAAGCACTCGCCGCTTCCTTTCGAAACCTGCCTATACCGGTAATAGGCCGTGTTACTGAGGATAAATTTTTACTTGATTTTCGCTGCCTAGACAATCGCACCGCGTTTGAGAACCAGCTAAACCAACTAAAGTATCCTTGATCAATGATAGTGGCAACTGCGGGACATATAGACCACGGGAAAACCGTTTTAGTGCAGGCACTTACCGGAGTAAATACGGATAGACTGCCGGAAGAAAAATCACGTGGTCTCTCGATCGACTTAGGTTTTGCATATCGATCATTTGATGAAAATCATACGATTGGGTTTGTTGATGTGCCGGGGCATGAGAAATTCATTCGAAATATGTTAGCTGGCGTGACTGGGATTGACTTTGCACTGATGGTAATTGCTGCTGACGATGGTCCCATGCCCCAGACGCGGGAACACTTGGCAATTATAAATCTTCTTGGTGTTGAAAATGGCGCGATTGCATTAACCAAAATAGATCGTATCGATCACGAACGGCGAGCTGAGGTACAAAAAGAAATTACCTCTTTAGTCGCTGACACAGTTATGGAGAACAAACCTATTTTCCCGTGTTCAGGTCAAACAGGTGAGGGTATTATTACGCTTAGTGAGCATCTGAAAAAAAAGGCTTTGGAAAATGCATCAAGGGCGAAAACAGGAAAATTTCGGATGGCAATCGATAGGGTCTTCACGCTCCCTGGTGCAGGACTGGTAGTCACTGGAACTGTTTTTTCAGGAAAAACGGTATTGGGAAACCGTCTTGTAGTTTCGCCGCAGGGCCTAAATGTGCGCATCCGCTCAATCCATGCCCAAAATTCTGAGAGTGAAACTGGGTATGCAGGTCAGCGATGTGCTCTTAATCTCACAGGTAGTGGAATCGATAGGGCGACAGTCTCGCGCGGAGACTGGGTAATTGAGGCTGGACTGCATCAGCCAACAGCATGTGTTGATGCCGCCATTACTGTTCTCAAGTCAGAAAAAAGGTCTCTTATGCACTGGACGCCAGTTCATATTCATATCGGAGCTAAAGATATCACTGGCCGCGTGGCGGTATTGGAGCACCAAAGGATAGCACCCGGGGGTAATGGCTTGGTCCAGCTAGTGTTAGATGAGAAATTGGGGTGCTTGCACGGAGATCGATTGGTTCTTCGTGATCAGTCAGCACGTCGGACCATCGCAGGAGGTGTGGTGCTTGATCCATTTGCCTCTGAAAGAGGAAGACGTAGACCAGACCGTTTAAAGGCTTTAAGGGCATTGGATTGTTCGGATCCGGGAATTGCGCTAGGCGGGTTACTAAAGTGCCAGCGAGATGGCGTCAACCTCAGTCATTTTAAGGTCCTTTGGAACTTGTGCGACAAAGAAGCTGAAATATTATGGCAGAAGTCAGATATGATCTGCATAAGTTCTGCTGATAAGGAAATTGGTATTTCTCTAAATTCTTGGGGCCTTTTAAAAGCGCAAATCATAAATGATCTCGAGGCATGGCACCAACAATGGCCAGACAGGCCAGGTACCGAGAAGGAGCGATTACGGCGTTCACTAGAGTCACCTGTTGAGGAACCAATTTTTTCAGCAGCAATAACTGAACTCATCCGGGCAGGTTCGATCATTCGGAATGGTTCGTTTTTATGCTTGCCAGGATATAGGCCCAAATTTGAAGGAAAAGCGGCCTCTTTATGGGAGCAAGTGGCAAAGTTATTAGCGAATGACAGCTTGCGTCCTCCTCGTGTCCGCGAGATAGCGGCTGCAGCTAACATTGATCTCAAGAAAGTAGAGGAGCTACTTACCCGCGCTGCTGCAATGGGACTTGTCTATAGAATATCGGATAATCGATATTTTCTCTGTGAGACTGTGCAAGCATTAGCAGCAATAGCAGAGCGATTAGCTAACGAGGCCGATGATGGTATGTTCACCGCTAAGTTCTACCGCGACAACACTTCTATAGGCCGCAATTTAGCAATTGAAGTCCTGGAGTTCTTCGATAAAAAAAAATTTACCAAGCGGATTGATGACAAAAGAACAGTCGAATGTTCACACCAAGTAATTTTTGGCTCTCCACCAAAGGAATCGCATTTGTAGGCGTGCAAAAAACATTTCTGGTATAAGATTTTAAGTTTTTCAAGTTTCGGTTTTGCGTGATTGTATGATTTTAGACTTGTAGAATATATTTTTAGTTTTTTTGGGATTAGTTAACTCAGTTCTGATACAACTTAATGCTGCTTGATCACTCGCTCTTCGCGTCATAAGGTCTGGATTGGAGGCGTTTCGTTGCCCGGTGGTGCGCCCGGTCTTCAAAACCGGAGAGGGGTATTTTGATGCTCCTGGTGGGTTCGACTCCCACACGCTTCCGCCAAACAACGCACTTAAGAAGTTTTAAACATATAGGATTGTTAAATGGCACGGATTGCTTATCCAGACCTTTCCCAGCTTTCAGAAGATGTCCAAGAGTTGGCGGGGCGTATCAACCCAATGCTGAATGTCTTTCGAATGCTTGCTCATGCTGAGTCTGCGTACTATGGCTTCATGAAGTTCGGAAATGCTCTTCTAATGAAGTCTGAACTTGATCCGGTTTTGAGGGAAATTATCATACTTCGAGTTGGTCACTTGTCGAGGTCATCCTACGAGATCTATCAACACGAAAAAATTGCCCGCCATGTTGGAGTGTCATTAGATAAAATCAAGGCGCTGGGTTCAGGCGAGAATGAGGACGTCTTCGATTATATTGAGAATATCGTCATCCGATTTACTGATGAAGTCGTTCACTCGGTTAAGGCACACGAAAATACTTTTAATACTATTTCAAAATACCTTAACCCTCGGCAATTGAATGAAGCAATTTTAATTATCGGATTTTATATGATGGTTTGTCGTTACCTTGAGAATCTTGAGATTGATATTGAGGAAGAAGGTGACGTGGACCCAACACTTAACTTTGTGTCAGAGTGACAGAGGTTTTGATCTAACGATGAAGGCAAAAGCTTTGGCACATTACGTGGGGGAGGATATGATTCCAAAGGTCATTAAGAAACAAGCTTTACAGAATACTGTTCCCGCCGATGTTGATCTTGTGGAGTGGTATTATGAAAAAGGATTCTCCGATGGATTACCTGTAGTTCCTCCTACGCCAGAAAAAGTTGATGCGATGTTAGAGGAGTTGGGCGGAGAAATAGGAAGTGTTATATGCAGAGTGCCACCTCGTTTGGGCACATTGACTGCCGAGGTGCTTGCTGTCAACTTGGTCATGGCTGGCTGCAAACCAGCATATGCGAAAGTGGTGCGTGCGGCCTTAATAGCTTTGACTGATAACGCCTTCAATCTGAATGGTGTGCAGGCAACCACTCATATGGCGTCTCCGCTTTTGGTCGTGAATGGACCTGTGAGAAGTGAGATTGGAATGAACTCTGGTTATAATACATTTGGGTCCGGTAATCGTGCCAATGCCACAATAGGCCGTGCTGTTCGAATGGTTTTGTTAAATGTTGGCGGAGCATGGCCTGGAGATCTTGATAAATCGACCTTAGGGTCTCCAGCGAAATACGCATATTGTATCGCGGAAAATGAAGAAGATAGTCCCTTTGTTCCGTACCACGTTGATAAAGGGCATGATGTCTCCGATTCAACCGTTTTTGTGATGGCAGCCGAACCGCCCCACTCAGTCACCAACCATATTTCTGATGATCCAGAGGGAGTTCTAGAATCTGTTGCCTCTGCAATGAGTACATTCGCTAACAATAATGCAGTTTCCGGTGGTCATTGCGCTATTGTCTTGGGACCAGAACACGCAAAAACTATCAGTAGTAAAGGGTGGAGCCGCAGCGACATAAGAAACTTTCTTTGGATGTACTCCGGAAACTGCTTTGGTGATATCGCTTTTAATCATCGCTATGGTAAAGTTTATAATCGCAACCTCCCCAAATGGTATAAACGTGGCATTAACGATCGGATCCCCATTGTTTCCTCACCTGATCATATCCATCTTTTTGTGGCCGGTGGAGAGGCAGGTCGCTTCTCTGCCTTCATTCCCGGGTGGGGTCATATGACAAATCCGGTATTAAGCTCTGTGTCGGGATTGCCGGCTACAATGACAGATACATTGTGTAATGATGAATCTTGTAAGTATTAAAATTTTTGGAGGGGAAAAATGACTTCAGAAGAAACAACCCAACAACAGGCTGTTTATGATCCTCGCGGTATAGTTGAGGCGGCTTTAGTGCCACTCTCAGCACGACCAAAAACACTTTTAAATTTGAGACTTGCGGTGCTTGACAATACGAAATGGAATGCGGGAAAGCTTCTGCGTAAAACTATGTCAAAGCTTGACGAGGAATTCAGTTTCGAAACAATTAATTATTATAAAAAGGAAAGTTTTTCCAAGGTTGCTTCTTCTGAATTACTAGCCGAGATTGCCGAACATAATGATATAGCAATTACTGCTATTGGCGATTGAGGCTCATGTACATCGTGCTGTATGCATGATGGGTTTGCGCTTGAAAAGAATGGAATTCCTACGGCAGTAATCTGTACAACCACATTTCTTCATGAAGCACATCAACAGCGTGCGGCATTAGGTATGAGGGATCTCAATCCAGTGGCTATTACTCACCCTCTTAGCACCATCTCCGACAAAGAGATCGAATTGCGCGTTGATGAGGCTACTGTGAAAATTCGGAGGGTGCTGACGGGTAAATAATTGATTTTTTGCAGAGAATGGGCACCTCAACAATCTGCCTCGCCTATCGCACGTTTCTCAAGGCAGCACTCATTTTGCGATGGCCGTTAATTTTTGTGCGTATTAATTGCCAGATTTGGATTCCGATAGCGAGCGCAGCTAGTAAAAATAAAAAAGATTGTTAAAGGACATTCAAGGAAAATCATCGGCCATTATTATGGAGTAGCAAGGCTTGGCGTAATGCACGCTCCGCCCCAGGCCCAAGGAGAAATGCGGTAACGAAAATAGGTAAGCTGTAGTCGAATTTCTTAAAGAGTAGCCAATAAAACAGAAGACCAGCATCATCACGCCAAACATCTGGTTGCGAAGAGCATAAACCGCAACAATTGAGGTTAGAAAAATAAACGGATAAATAACGCGCATTTGCAATGTGGCCATGGCTCGGCCTATCAGGCCTGATTGCATAGAATTTGTTTCCAATTACTGTTTTTTTTTGCGTGCTGGCTTCAACTCGTCCACAAGTGGCTTCCAGCCTTTGGCGAGCTCCTCGTAATATTTTGCTGTTGAAGGACCTGATTGGTATTTTGATGGCAAACCTGCCCTCTTTAGAAATTTTACATACGCTTTATGGCTCGTCATGTTTTTGTAAGCAGTATCCAGTGATGAAATAATACTATCAGGAACGCCCTTTGGAGCCATGATTATCATCGGTGTGAACACTTCGAGGAGGTTAAGCCCTTGTTCCTTTACCGAGGGGATATTTTTGTTATTAGGATCGCGCTCAGGATAAATCAGACCGAGAGCTCGCACCTTGTCTTGGAAGCGATTTATTAGGTGAACACCAATAATACAAATCAACTTGTTTGCCTATTAAAAGACCGCGTGCCGGCCCTCCACCTTTCGCTGGCACATCAACCGCATTCAAATTGTTTCTTTTAGCGAAGGCAAGTCCGGCAATACCCCAAGTTGTGGTTCGACCCGGAGTTGAATATCTTAGTTGACCTGGATAAGCTTTAATATGATCGACTAATTCGTTAGCGGTTTTAAATTTACTGCCTTGGTGAACGAACAAGGCAGGTAAAAGGCGTCCAACCATGCAAACAATCTTGAAATCCTCAAATGGATCAACTGGCGCTTTACGAAACTGTGTAGAAAAATAAAATGAACCGCCAGAAGCAAGATAGAGGGTATGGCCATCCGGTGCAGAGTCAGCAACATATTTTGCTGCAGGAATGGCTGATCCACCAGGTTTATTCATTACAATGAGTGGTTGGTTGTTTATAAAGGTAGGAGCGACAGAAGCGAGCGCACGAGCATACGAGTCCGTTCCACCCCCCGCACCAAATCCAACAACAAGAGTTATGGGTTTCTCAGGGAAGACTGCGAGAGCTGGCAGAGCGAGGGAGCCTAAAGCAAAGGCGCCACTCGCCAAAAATGTTTTGAATTTCATAATGAACTTTCTGTACGTTAAAAAAATTTAACTACATCAAAGAGCTAGTATTACTGCTCTCATTTTCATCCATCTTAGCACAAATAACTGCTATTTTTTTTATAAGGGGGCATTGCTATGATAGGCCCTACAAAAATAAAACGATGTATACTGCTTTAGCTATTATTTATTCCACAAATAGCAGCCCATGAGAGGATCGGTCATGACAATAGAAACAGTAGCAATTTTAAGCCCTGGCGATATGGGGCATAATTACGGCATTGCGCTTGATAAGGCAGGGTTTCGAATCATTACTTGCCTCGATGGGCGTAGTGAGCGCACTAAGACGTTGGCAAAGAAGGCCAATTTTGAGGATATAGGCAATATCGACGATCTTGTTCGCGAAGGAGATCTGATCTTATCTATAATGCCACCAGCTAATTCGGAAGGTATTGCGAAAGAAATAGCTAAAGCAATGGGAAGAACTGGGTCCAAACCACACTTTGCAGATTGTAATGCTATATCGCCGAGAACCTCTAAAGTTGTCGGCACGCATATTATTAACGCTGGAGCTAATTATATTGATTCTGGAATTGTTGGTCCAGGGCCAGGTACTCGTAAGCGGCCAACCAGCATGTATGTAAGCGGCCCTAATACAAAGGCAGTGATGGAAATTAATGGCCCACACATTGAGGTCATCGATCTTGGTGCAGAGATTGGTAAAGCCTCAGCTGCAAAGATGTGTTACGCGGCCATCACCAAAGGAAGTTGGACACTATATACCACAGCGCTCGTAACTGCGGAGGCGCTCGGTGTTTCAGAACAGCTTCATAGTGCTCTCAAAGAAAGTCGCCCGGGCATTTGGGAGGATATCGAAAAGATGTTGCCTCGGTTGCCGCTCGATGCAGGCCGGTGGATTGGTGAAATGGAGGAAATAGCTGAGACTATGGGGGCAGCTGGGGCGTCATCACATTTTCACCGTGGTGCAGCTGAAACGATGGAACTTCTTGATTCTACGCCGATCGCAGAAGAAACAAGGGAAAATTATGACAAAGATCGAACTTTGCAGCAGTGTCTTGAAATCTTTGCAGCACATTTACCAGTGAAAAGTGCTTGCGAAAACTAATAAACATTATCGTCTGCATAGGATAGGTATAAATACAGCAACGTGGCCTGTTGCGAAGGGTCTTATCTCACCAAATATATTTAAGGTGTTGCATGGGTAGCTGGGAAGAGGCAAGGGCATTAGAGGAAGAATTATTACGAGACTGCGAGGTTCGGAAAACATCTTGCGGAGATGGGCACATGGTTTGGCGGATTTGGGGTAGTGGGCCTCCCCTTGTTATGCTTCACGGAGGAGCGGGTTCGTGGAGGCATTGGGCGCTGAATATTCGCAGCTTGGCAAGGCACTTTACGCTGTTAATAGCCGATTTGCCTGGTTTGGGAGACTCCGCTGAGCCGCCAATACCTTTCGATAATAATAATTTTCGTTCTTCTTTGCGGCATTTAGCCAATATAATTTGTGACGGCATTGATGGATTGATTGGGAAAAAGACTCATTTTAAAATCTTGGCTTTTTCATTTGGAGCAATAAATAGTGGATACGTTGCATTGCGGATGGGCTCGCGAGTTCAGCACCTGACGCTTGTTGGCGCAGGAGCGATGGGATGCCCATGGAGTGGTTTGCCTGCTGAGCCTAAATCATTGAGGGGTACAAAGACAGAGAAAGAGCGGCGGGAGGTGCACCGTCATAATCTTGGTATATTAATGATTGGAAATCCAAATAATATCGATGACAGAGCAGTTTACCTTCAGTCAGAAAACATTGCCCGAGCAAGGCTACGCAGTCACCGAATAGCGGGAACTGACACCCTCCGTTGGGCACTTGAGCAGGTCAACATTCCCATAAGTGGCATTTGGGGGCGGGGCGATGTGTACGCCATGCCAGACCTAAAGGGGCGGATTGATGTGATAAAAAGGATCTTTAACAGTGCTGACTGCAGAGTCATTGAGGGGGCTGGTCATTGGGTTATGTACGAGGCGGCTGATACTTTTAATCGGGTTGGGCTGGAGCAATTGGGCGCAATTATTCCTAAAGGTGAGGGTGAGGTTGGGCAAGCAAATGCACGCTAACAAATATATCGCAGAAATTGAGTCATTGTCGGATGTTAAGACTTCGCGTTGCGGCGAGGGGGAAATGGTCTGGCATGTGTGGGGTGAAGGCGAGCCTCTGATATTATTTCATGGTGGGTTCGGAAGCTGGATGCATTGGATCAAAAATATCAAATTTCTTGCTCGCCATTTTCAGGTATGGTGCCCCGATATTCCATGCCACGGAGACTCCTCTATGGCCCCTGAGCCACACGACGCATCGAATATAAGCAAGATCATCTCTTACGGCATAGACCAAGTAATGCCAAATTTTGCAAAACTGCGAATGTGCGGGTTTTCATTTGGAGGAATTATGGCCGGCAATACAGCAGTATGGCAGGGCGAACGCGTACACAAATTGTTGATAGTAGGGTCGAATGGACTCGCCTGCACAAAAGGACACATTTCCGGTTTACAGGATTGGCGCAAATCGAATTCCACTGAAGAACGTCTTGCTTGTCATCGACGTAATCTTGAAATTATCATGTTCGGAAATCCACAAAATGTCGACGATTTGGCAATTTACGTTCAAGATAGTAATACTCGCCGATCTCGAATGAAGTCTCGTCATATTGCGAGTACACCGGCGCTGCTTAATGCGTTACCCGCGTTGAAGGGTAGTTTATATGGCATTTGGGGTGATAAGGATGTCTACGCCATGGATTACATGGATGAACGTCGCATCGTGTTTGAACGGATACAACCTGGTTGTGAATTTGAAGTAATTCCTGAGGCTGGTCACTGGGTGCCCTATGAAGCAGCTGAACAATTCAATCTTTTGGCATTGGAAATGTTAAGGGATTAAGCTTACATGCTAATTGAAAAACAACGAGAGGCGCTTAAGGGAGGTGTTCCCCGAAATGGGGAAACACCAGCGGAGTGTGTTACTCGTTTTGATACTGCCGCAGAGATCCTAAACACCCCTTGCGGTGATGGAAATTTGGTTTGGCGAAAATGGGGGAATGGCGAGCCAGTACTTTTCTTTCATGGTAACCACGGCTCTTGGACTCACTGGATACGTAACATAGGTGTTGTTGCTGAAGGGTACTCGGTTTTTTGCGCAGATTCGCCGGGACTTGGGGACTCCTCTTTGCCTCCATCCCCCTACAGTCTAGAGTGCATCATAGACGCATTCGAAATAGGCATTAAGGATTTAATAGCCGAAAAAGTACCGTTTCATTTAATCGGGTTTTCCTATGGAAGCGCCATTGCTGCTAATACCGCGCTAAGGTTTAAAGAGCGTGTAAAATCATTGACGATGTGTGCATCTGCACGATTGACAGCAACTGCAGATATTCCTCGAGTTATGAAAAGCTGGCGCCGCGCATCAACAGCTGAAGAAAGGTGGGAGGCACATAGACACAATCTCGCCGAGATGATGATCGCAAAGCCCGAGTGTATCGACGAATTAGCTGTTTACCTGCAAAGTAAAAATGCCCCGCGTGCCCGCATACGTACGAAGGAATTTATTCCCCGTGATAGTTTGATAAATGCGCTTATTAAGTTGAGAGGGGTGCCCATGCTTAATATTTGGGGCACGGAAGACGGTTTCTTTAGAGCATTCCTTGAAAGCAAAACAGAACTTATTGACGGAAATAATATACAGCTTGATATAAAAACCATAGCTAATGTGTCTCACTGGTCACCTTATGAGGCATACACAACGGTCAATGAATGGTTAATGGAATGGTTTCAGGCACATGATTAAACTTGGTAATATCAATGCAAAATGATGTTTTAACTGGTGGCTTTCCGCGCAATGATGAAACACCAGAGGAGTGTGTGGCTCGTTTTGAGAATGCGGCCGAAATTGTACATACACCGTGTGGCGATGGCCATGTGATATGGCATATTTGGGGAGATGGCGATCCTTTAGTGCTGTTGCATGGTAATCATGGAAGTTGGACACACTGGATCAAAAATATACCATTTCTATCCAAACAGTATCGAATCCTCGTTCCGGATGCCCCTGGTTTGGGGGACTCCTCGGTGCCACCAGAGCCTCATTCCATGGATGGAGTAGCTTCTATCATGAACTCAGGGTTGGATCATTTAATAGGTTCCAAAACACATTGTCATATGGCGGGTTTCTCCTATGGCAGTACACTGGGTGGTTACATGGCATTAGGCTTGGGCGCTCGTCTCAAGACATTCGCCATGATAGGAGCGGCCCGATTGACTGGCCAACGCACTATGGTAGAGGGTTTAATAAACTGGAAGCGCTTGGAAGATCCAGAAGAGATAATTGAGGCGCATCGACACAACCTAGGTCGAGTTATGTTTAGCGGGCCGAGAGTAGTTGACGACCTTGCTCTTTACACCCAGGCTAAAAATGCGCCGCGAGCTAGAGTGAAGGCCCACCATTTTGCTCGTCGCCTAACCCTGCCAGATGCGTTAGTTGAATCGGCGGCACAAATCTGTACTTATTGGGGCACAGCAGATCAGTATTACCCCCATTATATTCAATCATACGACGAGCAGATTACTGCGCGAGGTCTTAAAATAAAAACTGAAATCATAGAGGGTGCTGGTCATTGGACAATTTATGAGGCACCAAACGAAATGAACGAAAAATTGCTCACATTTATGAAATCGCATGATTGAAGCTATTTTTAAACTGTAATTGTAGCCAATGTATTTCGACTCCAGATTGTGGCCATATACTAAAGGTGTGCGCTTACGCATTTTAGCAGCAGTCCTTGTTGGACTGCTAGCAGCCTTATTCGGTGTGGGGCGTTTGGCTTTGCTTGGCTGGTTATTGGGGCAGGTCTGGGAGGGCACGCCACTAACTCAATTATTGGTGCCAATATCAGTTATTGCGGTCGTGATGTTATGCCGAGGTTGGCTTGAATATTGGCGCAACATGATCGCGCACAAGACAGCAGCTAAGGTTCAGTTGCACATCCGCAAAATATTGTACAAACAGGTAGTCGCACTCGGACCATCTTATTTTGGGAACGAAAGAACAGGTTCAGTAATAGCTGCTATGATTGACGGTGTTGAGCAGTTGGAAATTTATTTTGGCCAATACATACCACAGCTTTGCATCGCTACTATAACGCCGCTTGGAATTTTCGTGGGTGTTGCATTTTTGGATACTCCCGTCGCGCTAGTAATGCTTGGGGCAGCTTTAGTAACACTGGTTGGGCCGCAGATTTTTCATAAAATGGAAGCAAAAAATTCGAGGCAACGCTCAATTGCATTCAAAGCCTTTGCTGCAGAATTTCTAGACGCGGTTCAGGGGCTTGGTACACTGAAGGCATTTGGACAAGCGAAGAGACGTGCATCATATCTAGCGCTGAAAGCGAGCGAATTACTGCGTTCAACCATGTGGGTCCTCGCGACGAATCAGATTGCGCGTGGTCTAACAGATGCTGGTATTGCCGTGGGTGTTGCGGCGACCCTAACATTGGGAGCTTACCGGTTGGTCGAAGGAGAAATTTCGCTTACTGCTTTATTGATTATCCTTATGATGGGTACCGAGGCTTACCGTCCGCTTCGCGATATGCGGTCATTGCTTCACGCTGGCATGACTGGAAGGTCAGCAGCAGATATGATGCTAGGGCTCTTAGGTTCGAGACCCGAAATTCAAGAGTGCGTCGACGCTCAACCAACGCCCGATTTATCCCCAACAATTTCATTCGAAAACGTAAGATTTTCTTACCCCAATTCTCGACGCAAGGCTCATAGAGGGTTGAGCTTTGAAGTAGCACAAGGGGAGAGGGTCGGCATAGTCGGTCCATCTGGTTGTGGTAAGTCGACGATTGTCAAGTTGTTACTCCGACAATATGATCCGAGTGAGGGTGAGATTCTACTTGGTGGAATTAAGTTGCGTGATTTGCGATTGGAGGATCTCCGCAAACAAATGGCAGTCGTAAATCAAGATACCTATCTTTTCCATGGAACGGTCGAAGATAATATCCGCGTGGGGAAGCCAGACGCCACAGAAGATGAAATAAAGGCTGCTGCAATTTCGGCCAATGCACATGAGTTTATAAAACAATTGCCACAGATGTATGAAACTACCATCGGCGAACGTGGTATTAGACTTTCGGGCGGCCAGCGTCAGCGTATCGCTATCGCAAGAGCCTTGTTACGCGATGCGCCGATATTAGTGCTTGATGAAGCCTTGTCGTCCGTAGATGCTGAAAATGAAGCGATCATTCAAGAAGCGCTTGACCGATTAATGCAAGGCCGGACGGTGTTAATTTTTGCTCACCGGCTTTCTAGTGTTATAGGTGCTAACAGAATATTGGTCTTGGAAAATGGAAGAGTTTGTGAGCAAGGAGATCATGAGGAGTTGCTTGCTGCTGGCGGAATATATCACAAACTAATGGCTTTACAGGCAGCTCAAGTAGGAGAATATCAGGTTTCATATTTCGGTACAGACGACACCACACCAAACCAAACGAAGAAAACGAATGATATTGGTTATCTTGCTGAGGCTGAAGCACAAAGTGAGCCCACCGATGCTATACTCAGAGCAAATGGAATGGGCTGGTTAGATGTATTCCGTGAATTATTGAGTTTTGCTGGACCTTGGCGTATTCAGTTGTTGACCACTTTCATACTGGGTGTGGCGCGAGTTTGCGCATTTATTGGTGTGGGCGTGATGGGTGCGTTAGCAGTAAGTGCAATTAAGCTCAACGGACCATTCGAAGTGTATTTAATATGGCTCGGTATTCTAGCTCCCCTGGCAGGTGTCCTTCATTGGCTCGAAAGCTGGCTTGCCCACGATTTTGCTTATCGGATGCTAGCAGAGATGCGGATCCAATTGTTTGAAAAACTTGAGGCTTTAGCACCATCTTATTTGCTTAGAAGACGTACTGGTGATCTCGTGAGCATGGCGACACAGGATGTTGAGACAATCGAGTATTTTTTTGCACACACTATTGCGCCGGCATTTGTCGCGGTTTTGGTTCCATTTGTTGTTCTTACAGTATTGATAGTAGAAGGGTGGCAACTTGCGTTAGCGCTCGCTCCGTTCTTAGCGTGGGTTGCTTTAAGTCCCTTTCTTATGCGTAAGCGTATTGACCGGTTAGCATCGCGTGCGCGGGAAGTACTAGGGAACTTAAATGCTCATGCTGTAGATACGGTTCAGGGGCTAGCAGAAATTACAGCATTTCAGGCGGAACGACGTCGCGAGATTGAGTTTATTCAGAAGGTGCGGGAACACCATCAAGTTCGTCTTCCTTTTTTCTCAGATATGACTGCACAGGCGGCCATGTTAGAAACCGCTATCGGCCTCGGTGGTCTTGCCGTCATCACAACTGGTGCTCACCTTGTCACAGTTGGATCATTTGAGCCTGCTAATTTACCCCTCTTGACCATTCTTGCGATGGCTGCGTTTTTACCGATTTCAGAAATTGCTCATATTGGTCGACATCTTGCTGACACACTCGGATCGACACGCAGGGTTTACGCAGTTCATGGCGAGCCGGTTGATGTAACCGATGGGCCGGGCGCGACAATTCCAAAAAATGGGGGCGGGGCAGAGCTGGCTCTAGAAAAAGTATCGTTTCGTTATTTTGGGCGCAAGCAAGATGCTCTGCATAAGATCGAATTCACCATTCCTGCCGGTAAAACCGTGGCACTAGTGGGCCCATCGGGTTCAGGCAAAAGTACCACTGCACACCTCTTGATGCGATTTTGGGACCCAAATAACGGCCGGGTGACGATGGATGGCTATGATCTCCGCGAATTTGCGCTTGATGACCTGCGTCGGCAAATTGCACTCGTCGCTCAGGATACCTATCTTTTCAACGACACCTTGAAGAACAATATATTAATGGCCAAGCCAGACGCTAGTGATGCTGAGGTTAATAAGGCGGTACAAAGAGCTGCGCTTGGAGATTTCGTTTCAAACGTGCCAGGTGGATTGGACTCCTCGGTTGGCGAACGTGGCATGCATCTTTCTGGAGGGCAGCGTCAACGAGTTGCGATTGCGCGTGCATTCCTAAAAGACGCACCCGTGCTTATTTTGGACGAAGCAACCAGTCATCTAGACGCTGTAAGTGAGGCATCTGTGCGAGACGCCTTGAAAGAATTAATGGCAAATCGCACCACGCTCGTTATTGCGCATCGATTATCGACAATTCGTGAAGCGGATTTAATTGTAACGCTCGAAAATGGTTCTATTTCCGAGGTTGGGTCGCATGACGAATTACTTTCAAATAAGGGATTATATGCGAAATTAGTTTCGCGTCAGATGGTCGGGCCGGCACAGAGCATTGCTTAGAAAAAACCGCAGTAACTTGCGCTGGGGGCCAATTCCGGGTGTAATTGGTATTTAGAAAAGGTAGAGGCAGAATATAGGAGGTACTGATGGCAGCTCTGAAGCGCTATCAGCATTACATAAATGGTAAGTGGGTAGACCCATCCAACGATGATTGGATAGAAAGTTACAACCCTTATTCGGGAAAACCGTGGGCCGAAGTTCCTCGCGGAGATACTGTGGATGCTGATCGTGCTGTTTCGGCTGCATTCAAAGCTTATTCATCTGGTGTTTGGCCTAATTTGGGAGCTACAGAGCGCGGTAGCCTGATGCGTAAGTTGGGGGATCTCGTTGCTACCAATTCCCAAAAGCTTGCAGCCATTGAAGTTCAAGACAATGGCAAGCTCATGGCAGAAATGGGTGCACAGCTAGGCTATATTCCCCAATGGTATTATTATTTTGGTGGATTAGCCGACAAGATTGAGGGATCAGTCTTGCCGATTGATAAGCCCGACACATTTAATTTTACTGTTCATGAGCCACTAGGGGTGTGCGTTGCAATAACACCTTGGAATTCTCCGTTATTAATTACTGCTTGGAAACTTGCTCCAGCTTTGGCAGCCGGCAATACGGTAGTGATAAAGCCATCAGAATACACCTCTGCATCAACTTTTGAGTTTGTAAAATTAGTTGAGGAGGCAGGCATTCCACCGGGTGTCATAAATGTTGTTTCCGGCTATGGTAAAGAAATAGGTGAGGCACTTGTGGCGCATGAAAAAGTTGCAAAAGTTTCTTTTACCGGCGGCACGGTTAGTGGAACTCGGGTTTACGAAAATGCTGCTAGCGGTCTTAAAAAGGTTAGTCTTGAGCTTGGGGGTAAATCACCGAACATTGTGTTTGATGACTGCGAGATCGAGAATGCAGTTAAAGGTGTGATATCGGGCATATTTGCGGCTACTGGGCAAACATGCATAGCTGGATCTCGCCTCTTGGTTCAAGAAAGCATTCATGATGAGTTTGTGGATAGGCTAATTACATTAGCTAAAACCGCGAAAATGGGCGATCCTATGTCAATAGAAACACAGGTTGGCCCCGTAACGACACCACCGCAATTTCAGAAAATTCTTGGTTATTTTGATATAGCGAAAGAAGATGGAGCAGAATGTGTGCTGGGTGGTAGCAAATCAGACGACCCATCCCTAGAGCATGGTTGGTTTGTCCAGCCGACAATTTACACGGGTGTAAAAAACTCAATGCGCATTGCTCAGGAAGAAATATTTGGACCGGTATTGTCAGTAATTCCATTTAAAGATGACGACCACGCGGTCGAAATTGCTAATGATGTCGTTTATGGTCTTGCTTCAGGTGTATGGACACAGAGCATTCGTCGGGCCCTTGAAATCTCTAAACGTATTCAAGCAGGCACAGTTTGGGTCAATACTTATCGAGCAGTCAGTTTTGTCTCGCCCTTTGGGGGGTTTAAACGTTCAGGATTAGGTAAAGAAAGTGGCCAGCAAGCGATACGCGAGTACATGCAAACAAAAAGTATCTGGATAAGCACAGCAGAAGAGGTGCCGAATCCATTCATCATTCGGTAATCGTTTTTTAATGGGAGGGACAATGTATGGCGCAAATTGCTTTTGATCAACCAGAAGCCAAGGGGCTAACAGCTAAGTTGGCAAACCACGCTGCCGACCTGTCATTCGACGAATTGCCAGATGATATTGTATCAATTGCAAAGTGCTGTTTTCTTGACTGGTTAGCCGTAACTTTGGCTGCGCAAGACGATCCGATAACGAAGATGCTTATCTCTGAGGCCAAAGAACAAGGAGGTAATCGACAAGCAACAATCATTGGCGATGGACTAAAGACTTCAGTTGCGCAAGCGGCCCTCATTAATGGGACCGTCAGCCATGCTTTAGACTATGATGATGTAAATCTCCTAATGATTGGTCATCCATCCGTCATTACTTTTGCCGCTATGTTGGGGCCGGCCGAACGTGATGGGACAAGCGGTAGGGATTTCATAACCGCTTTTGTTACTGGAACCGAGATTGGTTGTCGAATAGGCAAACAGCTGATGGGAGAGTCTCATTATCAAAAAGGTTGGCATATGACCGGAACTGCTGGCACTTTTGCTGCTGCTGCGGCAGCCGGTAAAGTTCTTGGTCTCGATCCAGACACCATGACTGTTGCATTTGGAATCGCGGCTAGTCAAGCGGCTGGGCTAAAAGCAAATTTTGGCACCATGTGTAAGCCGTTGCATGCTGGGAAGGCATGCCAAAACGGTCTTTTTGCGGCTTCGATGGCTAAACGCGGTTGGACCAGTAATAGGGAGATACTCGAATGCGTTCAGGGGTTTGGTGATACACAAACAAATGCATTCACTCCAGATCTCGCAACTGATGGGTTGGGCGAACGGTTTCTGACGCGCGGAATGTTATTTAAATATCACGCAGCTTGTTATGGCACTCATGCCGCAATTGAAGCAGCTAGGGTCGTGCGTTCTACTCATGGCGTCACACCCGACGAGATAGAAAATGTCGAACTCCACGTACCATCAGGTTACTTTAAAATGTGTAATATCCACGAACCGCGCACGGGCCTTGAGGGTAAATTTAGTCTTCGTTTTACAACAGCTATGGGACTTTTAGGCGAAGACACGAGTAGTATGGACAGCTATTCAGTTGAGAAATGCACGCACCCAGCCGTTATTGCAATGAGGGATCGAATAAAAGTTGTAGCCAATGACGATTTAGAAAACGATCATGCAGTTGCGGACATTATATTAACGAAGAAGAATGGTAGTGTAGTTCGCCAAAGTGGAGCCGTTTACGAACCAGAAACTAATCAACCAAAGCAGTGGTCGCGGTTGACTGAAAAATTCAATAGTCTCGCCATACCGATTATTGGGGCTGACAAAGCTGGTCAAATTGTCGATAACGTAGGGGCATTGCAGTCATTGGACGATCTTCAATTTATTTCCAAACTTGCGGTGAAGGAGGGTTAAGGTATGCCTGCGCCACATCGCGCTCGGGCATTATCAAACCGTCACATGGTTGCGGCTGGGAATTATCATGCGGCGCTAGTTGGTATGAATATTCTCGAGGCTGGCGGAAATGCAATCGATGCTGGTGTGGCAGCGGGCATAGCGTTAGGAGTTACAAATTGCGATCAGGTCAACTTTGGTGGCGTTGCACCTATTATGATTCGCATGGCCGAAACGGCAAAAGTGATGACTATTTCAGGTCTTGGATGGTGGCCTAAAGCCGCCGACATTCAATATTTTATCAATGAACATAAAGGTAAGATGCCACCAGGCATAAGACGTACTGTTATTCCAGCAGCACCGGATGCATGGATAACAGCACTTGAACTTTACGGCACTATGACATTTGGTGAAGTTGTTGAGGGTGCGAGACGGCTTGCGATTAATGGATATCCTGCAACAACACTGAATGCAGAGTTGATTTCAGCGAATAAGAAGGCTCTTCTCAAATGGCCTGCTAACAGAGAAGTATTTTTGCCGGAGGGCACTCCGCCTAAAGCAGGAGAAAATTTTATCCAGACTGACCTCGCGGCCACAATGCAATATATGGTCGATGAGGAAACGGCGGCAAAGGGTGGACGCGAGGAGGGTTTGAGGGCGGCGAGGGATGCATTTTATAAAGGTGACATAGCTAAAAAGATTGCTGACTATAATAATGCAAATGGCGGCTGGATTACACGCGAAGATTTAGCTGAGTACAAGTCAGGTCATGAAGAGCCGTATTCAATTAAATTCATGGACTTCACGGTTTTTGGCTGTGGGCCCTGGTGTCAGGGGCCAATAATTCTTGAAACTTTAAATATTTTGCGGGGTATTGACCTCAAGTCGATGGGGCATAATTCTCCCGAGTACCTTCACACAATACTGGAAGCACTCAATCTCTCCTATGCTGATCGACACTTCTATCAGGGCGATCCCCGTTTCGTTGACGTGCCGATGAAGGGTCTCTTAAGCGATGACTATGGTGCGTTGCGTAGGGATATGATTGATTCTGGCAAAGCATTTGGAGAAATGCCACCGCCGGGCAGTGCAGAACAGCTCGGGATCACGCCTAGAAAGAATGTAGAGGTGGGTGAAAAGGCTCTAGGCTTAAAAGAGATGGCTGTAGACACAGCGTATACTTGTGTTATCGATAAGTACGGTAATGCATTTTCGGCTACTCCGAGCGATGGCCAACATTCATCTCCAATGATCCCAGGGCTTGGTTTTGTGCCTTCGAATAGAGGGTCACAATCATGGACCGACCCCAATAACCCCGCCTGTATGGCTGCCGGCAAGCGACCAAGATTGACTCCAAATCCAGCGCTTGCAATTAAGGATAACGAGTGGATCATGCCCTTCGGATCCCCAGGTAATGACGTGCAGCCGCAAGCCATGATTCAAGTTTTGCTTAACCAACATCTTTGGAGGATGCGGCCTCTGGAGGCAGTAGAAGCACCACGAGTAGCATCAACTAATTTTCCGAGGTCGTCAGAACCGCATGATTATTTTGCCGGTCGCATCAATGTGGAAGGGCGCATAAATCAACAAACATGTAAAAAACTTGCAGCACTAGGGCATGATGTTGTCATGTGGCCAGATTGGGAGTGGAGGGCTGGCGCAGTGAGCATGATCAAGGTAGATTTGAAAACGGGTGTTATGGAGGGCGCTGCTGATCCCAGAAGACCCGGCCTTGCATTGGGTGCATAAGCTATAGAAAAATATGCCGTTATAAGTTATCGCTGAGGGGACTATCGTTAAACAAATTTATTGATAAGGATTAAGCCCCGAACCTACCTATTAAACAGCCTCCATTAATTTCCTGAAACAAGCTAGGGGTGCCTGTGAACGGGATCACTTTTTGTTGGACTGTAGTTCAGGGCCCATAATCATTTCGTATATCGTTCTATTGCGGTAATATACTCTAACAACCTACTGTGAGGGAGAATCGTAAAATGAGCCATACTATAGAAAGCTTTAGTGCTTCCTGTAAACAAATGCTGAAAGATGAACCGGGGCCAGCAGGGCGTGAAAAAGTGCGAGCGCTTCTAAGTGATGTTCTTATGGATGATGAATTTATATCCACTCATTTTGGCCCAGATAATGTTGACCCTCGAAAATGTCTATATGAGGACGACGATTTAGGGTTTTGTATTTTCGCACATGTACACACTGGATCCAAAGAAAGTCCGCCGCATGACCATGGCCCGCAATGGGCAATTTATGGTCAAGCAGATGGCATCACTGATATGAATGAGTGGGATCTAATTACTGCACCCGATGGTGAAAGACCTGGCAAGGTCAAATTAAAGAAGACCTATAGAATGAAGCGTGGAGACGTTTATTTATACAATGAGAGGCAGCTTCATTCTCCCCGTCGCGATGGTCCGACAAAGTTGATACGCATAGAGGGATCTAATCTTGATTTTGTGAAGCGCGAACGGTTTGAACCTATAGACGAAGTGGTGGCAGCTGAATAAAATCCAGACGTATTCTGAATATCTGGTAGTGCAGATCATTTAAGGAAATTATGCTACCAATTAACCGACATAAACGCAAAAATTGAACACTGGTGCTGCTTATCAGGGCCTTCCGACGTAGAATTAAGTACCCTAAGAAACAAAGAGGGAAAAAGCTTTAATTTGGCTTTGCCAACACCATTAACTTCTGCGAATTCCGACACGGTGGGAGGCATTTCTTTGGTATGTGCGCTAGGATCCGGTCTGTAAATATTTAGTATGCCGACACCTTACGTTGGCATGTAATTTCAAGCCTCAGGTGTTTGAGTTTAGAAAGTGCCCGTATTCGTAGTTGTGTCAAATTGGCATCTATTTCAGGCGATGGTGGGGTATAATTTTTTTTACTTTCGATTTAAATGGGGTTAATCGATACCGGAAAGTCTCGAGGCCAGCTTCTAATGTTTTTCCTTTTTGAGTTATTTTAAGCCCCCCGTAATTGTCGATATCTGTATTAAGAAATCCTGCGGCAACAAGTTGCCGAATTATAGAGCGCCACTCCGGTACTTTATGGCGTTTGCCAAGGCAGAAAGTTTCGAGCTCCTGATGGCCGGCTTTCAGAACCTTTTCTGTGTTTGTGCCTCGGAGTATATCTATCAAATGAGTTGCTCCATATATCATTCCGGTTTGGCGAATAACTCTAAACAGTAACTTAGCATCTTCCGTCCCATCCATAAGGGCAGTTGGATTGAGACAAAGGTCGCAATTACCGCAGGCAGTGCTTTGCTCGCCGAAATAGTCGAGCAATGTCCTTCTGCGGCATTCCGGCGCCTCGCAGAACCCGAGTAGAGCATCGAGTTTTTGATGTTCGCGGCGCTTGCGGTCATTAGCACAAGTCTTTTGGTCTATGAACAAACGACGCATTCGTAGGTCTCGAAGGCCAAAAAGCATTTGCGCCTCAGCGGGCTCACCATCACGTCCAGCACGGCCGATTTCTTGATAGTAAGCCTCTAGCGTACTAGGGAGGTCAGTATGGAAAACATACCGCACATCAGCTTTATCAATACCCATGCCGAAGGCGATGGTCGCGACAACAACAACGCCGCGTTCCGTCATGAATATATTTTGATGTTGCTCTCGTATTTCTGGGGACAACCCAGCATGATATGGTAGTGCTGGAATACCCTCTTTACAAAGAAGAGCCGCCGCCTCCTCAGTTTTTTTTCGTGAAAGACAGTAAATTATCCCACTCTGTCCTTTTCTACTTTTCGTAAAAGCTAGCATTTGGGATTTCCAATTATTCTTCATTTCGACGGCAATTTTTATATTCGGTCGATCAAAGCTAAGAACGATAGACCCGGCATTTCCATTAAAAAGTTTATCCAAAATGTCTGCTTGCGTTGCTGGATCGGCCGTCGCTGTAAGAGCTGCTATGGGCGTTCTTGGGAAGTGATTTCGAAGGGCTCCTAAAAGCTCGTACTCTGGCCTAAAACTCGGCCCCCACTGCGATATGCAGTGAGCCTCATCGACGGCAATTAAACCAACTTCAAGCTTTGCAAGTGCATCAAGCATCCGCTCGGTCATCACACGTTCCGGTGCAAGGTAGATTATCTTAATCTCACCCGCTGCAACTTGGCGCCATGCGGCAACATTTTCTGCCCGGCTTTGTGAGGAATTAATACTGACGGCAGCCACGCCGAGAATCCTCAATGCGGTTACTTGATCTTGCATAAGTGAAACTAGCGGAGATATCACTACGGTAAGTCCGGGCCTTATCAATGCTGGAACCTGAAAACAAAAGCTTTTTCCAGAGCCCGTTGGCATAACGGCTAGGACATTTTGACCAGATAAAAGCTCGTCAATTACCGCCTCTTGCCCAGGACGAAATTTATCGAAACCAAAAGTCTCTCGTAAGATCTTATATTTAGCAGACAGTGAATTGGTCATTTAAATCAGAGCATAGTTATACTACCCTGAACATAGCCTTTCTAAATAAATGTGCGACATCGAAATAGTTATTTTAAGCATTTCCTTGTGGACGAAATTGGGGAAGAGTGAATAAGTAATTTTCTGAAATTAATACAAAAAGAGGGAGCATAGCAAAATGAAAGCAATCGAATTTGCGGCTAATTGGGTAGGTGTCGTTAACAAAAAATCCGTGACGCAGATACTTGGCCTTTATTCTGAGAGTGCGACCTTGTTGCCAACTTTTTCAGCTGTACCAGCCCAAGGGCATGATCAAATCGAAACTTATTTTAGGAATTTATTATCTCGGGATTCTGTTGCTGTGGAGCTTAATGATGTTTCTATCAGCGGTGATGATATATCAGCTAATATCACGGCTACTCACGGGACATATACTTTTTTGTACAATGAAAAGGGTGTGCAAAAGAGTTTTCCGGCGCGATTCACCTTCGTTCTCGATACGGACAAGTTAGCACCGATAATTCATCATCATTCATCACTAGTTCCCCCGTCTTCATAATTTAGAGGATGGTGCCGCCGAGTGGAATTGAACCACTGGCCTCGCCCTTACCAAGGGCGCGCTCTACCCCTGAGCTACGGCGGCACAAGTGCTGAGGCTCCGGTATATGCCATAGTGAACATTGTCCGGCAAGCTGTCGGTTAAGTATAGTAACTGGTTTTTTTTGTTCCGTAGGGTTATTTATGGCTCGAAAGGTTAAACCGAATCACTTAGCAAATGAATAAAAAAATCACGAAACCGAAAACGTCTAAAAATTTAAATGGAAACGAAAAACGAGCCTTCCGTAAAGCGCGACAGGGTGAAGCACTGCGAGAGAACCTATTGAAAAGAAAGGTACAAAAAAGGGAGCGGCTGAAGAAGAAGTAAAAAAACAGGTTTTTTCTTTTAAGATAAATATTCAGAACCGAGCCTTGTCTTGTGATCCCGATCTTCATCGTTTAGTCATCAAACATAACCAAAAAAAGTGGGGTTAATTATGTCAATTATGCCGGATAGTTGGATTCGCGAAAAAGCTCAAAAAGATGGCATGATTGAACCTTTTATTGATTCTCAGAATCGTGATGGGACTATTTCATTTGGTGTTTCATCATATGGGTATGACGCGAGAGTAAGCAGAGAGTTTAAGATCTTTACGAACGTAGATAATGCGATTGTTGATCCCAAGGCATTTTCGGACCAAAGTTTTGTCGAGCGTGATACAGATGTCTGCATCATTCCACCCAATTCTTTTGCTCTCGCCTCTACAGTGGAATATTTTCGAATACCTCGGAATGTCTTGGTTATTTGCTTAGGCAAATCAACTTACGCTCGTTGCGGAATAATTGTAAATGTTACGCCGTTAGAGCCAGAGTGGGAAGGACATGTAACCCTTGAATTTTCAAACACCACACCACTGCCAGCAAAAATATATGCAGAAGAAGGAGCGTGCCAATTTCTATTTCTCAAAGGTGAGGGTGAGCCGAATATCTCATATGCCGACCGGAAAGGGAAATATATGAGGCAGCGGGGGGTAACGCTTCCTCGGTTGTAAAAATGAGTCCTTTTTACGTATTGACTGATGAATATTCGGCTGAGTCGTATCTTCTTGTCTACTAATAAAATTGAAGAGTGATATGGATCGAATAAGGATCAAAGGCGGACACAAAATTGAGGGAGTAATACCGATAAGTGGAGCCAAGAATGCCGCTCTGCCGCTGATGGCTGCAAGCTTACTCACTGAGGAGCCATTAACATTATCTAATGTGCCAAATTTGGAGGATATTAGAACACTTGCTGATTTGCTCGAACAGCATGGTGTATTTGTTGAGAGGCGCCTAGATGAATCGGAGATCACTTTTACTGCGTGTGAAATAACTAACACGAGTGCACCTTATGATTTGGTGCGAAAGATGAGAGCTAGCGTGCTTGTACTCGGGCCTATCCTCAGCCGTTTTGGTGAAGCCAAAGTATCATTGCCCGGCGGTTGTGCTATCGGTACTAGGCCTATTGACTTGCATTTGAAGGCGCTAGAACTTTTGGGTGCAGACATAATTCTCGAAGGTGGCTATGTCCTAGCTTCAGCTCCCTCCGGATTAAAGGGCGCCGATATCACGTTTCCTTTTGTTTCAGTGGGCGCTACCGAGAACATTATGATGGCAGCCACTCTCGCTGATGGCGAAACGAGGTTGATCAATGCAGCGCGCGAACCTGAGATTATTGATCTTGCGAACTGTCTAACCTCTATGGGCGCAAGTATTGAGGGGATAGGAAGTGATACGCTAGTAATTCAGGGTAGAAAATCACTTGGCGGTTCGCGTCACTCTGTCATGCCAGACCGAATTGAGGCGGGGACATATGCGATGGCTGCTGCAGCTACCGGCGGCGATGTTTTGCTCAAAGGCGCTCAGCCAGAAAATATTGTTGCAGTAACTGATAAACTAACGGAGTCTGGCGCCATAATTACAGAGCTTCCAGGAAAGAGCGGAGGGGTAAGGATAGCCTGTCAACGTGGTGGTTTGGTTGGCGTTGATGTCATGACTGAGCCCTTTCCGGGTTTTCCAACTGACCTACAGGCCCAATTTATGGCTCTGCTATGTCTATCGAATGGAGCGTCCATGATAACGGAGCAAATTTTTGAAAATCGATTCATGCATGTACCGGAACTGATGCGTATGGGCGCAAACATTAACCTGCACGGAGGGTCGGCAATGGTCCGAGGTGTTAAGGCTCTCACAGGAGCGCCAGTGATGGCTACTGATCTTCGCGCTTCCGTCAGCTTGGTAATAGCGGGCCTTGCTGCGGAAGGAGAGACACTAGTGAGTAGAGTCTATCATCTCGACCGCGGTTATGAATGTCTGGAAAAAAAACTAGCTTCGTGTGGTGCAGAGATCGAGCGCATTGAGGATTAGCCAATGACTGAAGAGGCGGACCATTCGCCTATAAAATTGAGAGCACACTCGCTTGAAGACCTCTCGTTAATCTCGGCACTTTTGCAGGACGCGATAGTGCCGATCGGGGATATTGCATTTCTTAGGGACGAGAAATCTTTTGTCTTAGTTGCAAGCAGGTATTGCTGGGAATACGACAATGAGGATGGCGGTCTTCGTGTTTTGGCTGGGCTCCGTTTTGATAGTGTAAAGCGTGCAATTTCAAGAAAAATTGATCGTCGGGATAGAAACCAATTTCTGGAGTTATTATCTATAAATTATTCGGATGGCTTCGTTGCAATCCATTTTTCTCGAGGAGGAGCAATTCGTTTGGAGGTTGAGTGTCTTACCGTTGCTGTACAAGACCTTGCTGAACCCCACCCAACAACATTTCAACCCCGGCATACAGAAGATTAAACTCTTATCGAGCACTTAAAAAAATTCAAAGTTTATAATCCATATTCCAGTTTAACGTCGAAGCAGTAGATGTGCTGTGATATCATTTCGACTGATACGAAGCTACTGTAAGGTAGGTGACATAATCTTTTAAAGGGTTCTGTCGATGCGTTTCCAGTAACTATCCTTAACTGCAATTTTACCATCTCGGAATGTGTAAATATCTATGCCTCGTTGATCAACTTCGGTACCGTCATTCAGTTCTCCAGTGGCACGGAAACAGCCAAACACTTTTTCTCCGGTAAAATGGATGGATGTTTCGGAAAATCTTATTTCTTTGGTAGCATGATCACGCTCTTGTAGCGCTGCGCGAACCTCTTCCTTCCCGCTGACAACTTTTCCATCAGGTGCGTTCGGGCCCTCAGCAAGTCGCCATTGAAAATCTTCAGTTACGCATTCCAAAATACCTTCAATATCGCCTTTATTAAAAGCTTTGCCGAAGTGCCGCAGTAAGCTCATTACTTTGTCTTGGTCCATTTTAATTTACCATTCCTTCTATTTTTTAGCATCATTGCGAATAAATTGGCCATTTAGGTGCCGCTAAATCGCTTTTATGATCGCAATTATCCAAATAAAAAATTCTAAGTTGTGAGAAAAATTAGGCCCTTTGCCAAATTATTTGGTTAACTTTGTCATTCCGGTGTATGCGCTTTTCCCACTCGTATTA
>Ga0163109_10000032_pt1 | contig 123238 bp, 97 predicted proteins | sample CRUFie1St13metaG_FD_108704 | JGI IMG/M metagenome (GOLD analysis project Ga0163109, IMG submission 108704) | Marine microbial communities from the Costa Rica Dome - CRUD Field 142mm St13 metaG | ecosystem: Environmental > Aquatic > Marine > Oceanic > Photic zone | place: Costa Rica: the...
GGTCTGATAGCTAGAGTGAGCGCAGGCAGCCATCATCAGACAGGCCACTGCAGCAGTAGTAAGAGGCAGTAATTTCATATTTTTCTCCATTGGGATTTCTTTTCTTGAGACGACAGACGCTCAATTGCGGCCGACTATTCATTCGTTCGGGAAAAAATTCAAGCCACAAGCCCATGTTTCTGGCTTTGCCAGCCAAACGCCAATCTTTCTCCGCCGATTTTACCCCTGGCACCTTCGCTTTAGCGGAATAAACCTCTCGACGGCAGTGGTTTGAGCGATTGCATCTCATTCCAGACGTCATTGAGCGCCCTCGGTTTCGAGCGGATGGTCTTCTTCACGTAGTATGAGGGCCGCTCTTGGTAGTATTTATCTTTTTGGAGCGCACCATGAGGAGGAGGCTCGAAGGTGACCTCACACTCAATTTGCGACGTACTCTTTGCGGCCTGTCCTTGTACGAGCAATGAACCAGATTCGTCTTTAAGGAGATTCAAATACCGTTTCTGCCAAGGAACCGTTTGACCTTTTATATCGGTCCATATGACCCTTTTCTTATCAAGAAACCAAGCATATCGTTTCTTTGTGAACGGCTCGTTTTGGGGCAAACAAAGCAACGTTCGCGGTCTAACCTGAATTTTTGCTCGAATTCTTGAGTCACCGATACTTCGAACCTGATGGATTCGCCGGGTCTGGTCGTCGATATCAAACTCACAATTGGCGTGCTCAAGTCGTATTGTTTTGCTTTTTGTATCCCGACAAACAGCGCCTCTCACCCAGCCAATACCGCAGCGACAAGACTCACTTGCGATACTGCTCGTGGCACAGGCTAATCCATCCTGCTTCAACTCGTAGGAGAATCGCTGGTAAGCCTTGATATAATCTGGCGTCGGCGGGTACTGCTTTTTGTCAATCAGGTAACTGAGCACGTAGCTTCGAGACGAAAACGGGTTCGCACCCTCAAGGAGTTTACCCAAAGCCTGCTCGGCCGAGTGATATTGCTTCTGACCCGCGCATTTTGCTTCGGAATCGCAACAATAACCCATAGCTGCAACGAGCTTTTTGGCACTCGGACAAGAGAGCTGAGCGGAACGCAAAAAACTCAAAAAAGGCGCCGTTCGCTTCAAGTCGATTCGGTCTTTTTGATTCGTATGCACCGCAAGTGCATCGCACGCCAACCGAGCTGCCGCTTCACCTCGGTGTTTCGCTAACCAGGCCAAGTCACGAGCTTGGCGCAGAAGTTTATTTTTGGGTTCCGTCGACGCGAGATACTTTTGAAGTCCAGTCAGGAATTGCTCCGAGTCTGCTTCTCTTTTGATGAGCAGATCAACGACGCGTGGCGACACTGTCGAACTTTGCACCTGACCCAAGAACTTCGCTTCTAATTGCTGATTCACTTTCCGCTTTGATTTTTTTGGAAGTACTTCATACATCGAATCCCAGTACTTGTTTTGCTGGCGGGACATGTCGAGTGTCTCAATCAAAAACTGTTCGCGCTGAGGCAAAGGCTTCGTTTCCATCGCCGTAAAAATATCGCGGACGATCAAGGCTCCTGCGATGGTTTTGTGATTGACTGCCAATTCCGCCGCTTGTTCGACAAAGGATGGTAACTCGGACCACGGTAATTTTTCTTCGTAGGAAACGCCATCTGTAAAGTACAAGCGGTCTTCGCGAAACACGAGAAACCAGCGACCGCCTAAAGAATACAGAAAGCGTCCACCGCCTGACTCTGCAGCGAGCTTTACCCCCGTCAGCGTTTCTTTTTGAAAGGTCTTTCGTAACTGGTACTCATCGCTTTCGTAATGAAGAACCAACCGATACTCCTGCTCTAGAGAGATACCGGGGACCAGATGATTGCCACCACCACCTTTGCTGCCCAGTCGTTCGCTTTGTTCAATCCGCGCTTTGACCGGCGTATCAATCTCCGCCACGACAACCTCGTCGCCCCAATAGCAGGCGGGAAAACATCCCGTGGACGAGAGCAGCATTAAAATGATGAGTTGATACCTCAAGGCGTTTGGAGTGTAGCTCAAGCCCAAGATTCTTTCCATGACGGGTTAGAGACTACTCACCAAGCATTTAGAGCTGTATTCTTCATAGTTGGGCTAAGAGGGCAGACCATCTGAGTGCTGTAATTTCCCTTTACCTCGCAAAGGCTCACTGATAATCATGAAACATGGGTCAACCGCGAGTTTGGGTTCTCTCACGAGACTTCACGCCGCACGTCAGCGGCGGCGTGCGACGCGTTGATGCCCTGACCCGTGGGCTCCGAGCTCAAAACTTTGAAGTCACTGTCGTCGCCTGTGCGGGCGAACCGGATATCAAATATCTCGATACGGCTACCCGAATTAAGAAAACCAGTGCAAAAATAAAACTTGGACGAGTTTATCGACGACTGGTCAACAATTTCACCATTCCAGATGAAAACGTTCTAGATATCCCGGGGATTTTACTTGCCGCGCAATCCCAGCCGCCGCCTGACGTCATCATTGCCAGCGGCCCTCCGAACAGCATCTTCTTGGCCGGAGCACTTCTTTCCAAAAGATTGGGTACCCGATACATCCTCGATTTTCGCGACCCCTGGACGGAACATCCACGCCATGCGCCACCTACGCCCGTTCACTCTAAGCTTCATTCCGTTTTCGAGACCCAGCTTCTGAAGAGCGCAGATGGAATCTCTGCCGCGACGGAGTACATGGCGCAGCGGCTAGGCCTCCTCGCCGGCTCCACTATTCCAGTGCACCCGTTTTATAATGGCTACAACCCGAGTCAAACCGAACCCACGGCTCTTCCATCACGCGAAAAACCACTGGTTGGCTTTTACGGCTCTTTTTATGGACTCATTGATCCAAAGCCACTGGTCAGAGCTGTCGTCGAAGCCAATGCCAAACTCGAACACGCTGGATTTGATCTGGATGGTGAACTCGCGGCTGCGGTCCAAGAGTATGGTGCAGACTTCGAGTCCCTGGGGATGCTGACGCCGCTGGAAGCCCGCCAAAAGATGGCTCGAGCCAACGTGGTCGCGATGGTCCTGCCTGATGACCCTTCCTGGGCCTATTGTAGGACTCAAAAGCTCGCCGAATACCTCGGGTGCGGACGCCCGATTCTTTCATTAGGGCCACCCGGAGAGGCCTCAGAGCTTATCCACGCAGAAAACGCCGGCCAATCGTTTCAGCACCATCAAATCCGCGAGGCCGCGTCCGCCATTCATGCGCTTGCGGATCGACCCACAACGCCCAATCGTTCACCCGACCTTCAGTGGGAGACACAAACAAAAGAGATGGCAAAATTTGTCGAAAGGATTGCCAACCCATCATGAGCTCATCTCACTCACGCCGGCATCTGGTACTGTTCACGCAACATTTTCCGTACGGAAACAAAGAGACCTTCGTTGAACTTGAACTTCCCTATCTGGCCGAAGTTTTCGATACGGTCCGAATAGTTCCCGCTCATATCCAGGGAGCTTCACGGAAACTTCCCTCAAACGTCATCTGTGACGATCGTCTTGCCTCGATAAGTCCACGAGATTTGGTTCGACAAGGTGTCGCCCGGGCGAACATACGGAGCATCTTTCGTGAATCAAAGGGCTTATTAGGTGAATCAAGCGACGCACAAAGCTTCGTGGCCCGCTCGCGGCGCTTGCTTCGGTTCTTACGAGCGGCACAAAAGGTTGTTTTTTGGTTTGGACAGCAAAATCAAATCGAAGTCGAAAACACGCTTTTTTACAGTTATTGGCTGGAAGCTACTCCCGTAGGACTCGCCTTTCTTGCCCAGAAACATTCATCACTGTCCTTTGTTTGCCGGACCCATCGCTGGGATCTATATGAAGAACTCTATAATCCAGCCTGGTTCCCGTTTCGAAACCTCGTGCTCGAGCAAGCAAAAAAAATATTCTCTATCTCTGCGGACGGCGTCGAATATCTCCAATCGCGGCACCCTTTATATGGTCATAAAGTAGAACTCGCGCGTCTTGGCGTGCACAGCCTGGGCACCACGACGCCTTCAAGTGATCAGGTTTTGCGAATCGTAAGCTGTTCTGGTCTCACCGAGGTCAAACGGATTCATCTCATCATCGAAGCACTCAACCACCTGGAACCAACCAAGAAGCCCCGCGTCGAATGGCATCATTTTGGCGACGGTCCCCTCGCCTCACAGCTGCATGAGCAAGCCCGTACGTTACTCGGCAATTCGGTGCGATACACCTTTCATGGTCACACGCCCAATCAAAACGTTCGTCAGTTCTACGTGGAACAACCGGTCGATCTCTTTATCAACGTCAGCGACTCTGAAGGCGTCCCTGTCTCGGTGATGGAAGCCCAGAGCGCGGGCATTCCGGTGATTGCTACAGATGTTGGCGGCACCTCTGAACTCGTAAGCGAAGACAACGGAGTCTTGATTCCGGCTCAAACCTCTCCAGAGAAAATCGCCGCTTTTATATCAGGTTTTCTGAACGACCCTCCACGGCTTGAAGCATTCCGCAAAAAAAGTAACGAGACCTGGCGCGAATACTCTGATGCAACACAGCAGTTCGCTGCTTTTGCTCATCGTCTACGCCACGAATAGGGCCTCACCGTCGCCATTCATCAACCCATTGTTTTGATGCGTCCGAAAGCTCGGGATAAAAGGAAACAAATAGCTTCTTGAGCTCTTCATAATTCTCTTCGAGATCACCGACGCATTGTAATAACTGAGACATCCGCGGTTTGCGCTGAGTAATTCGCACAAGGGTTCGCTCTACTGCAGCAAATTCCGTAAAGCTTTCAAACCAACGATACTCTAAAATGGCCGAACGCAATTCTTCAAACGGTTTCACGAAAGTTGGTTCTTCGGTTTCTAGAGTCTCATAGACGAAAAACAGGAATGGCCTAAGCCTCGTTTGCTTTACCAAATGAACTGCTAAACAATGATCCCAAAACACATCCAAAGCAATCCCAGAAAAGCGTCGATTCTCGGCACGAAAAGAGCGTTTCGCAGCCTGAATGACCGAAAATTCTTCCGTGAAATGGTCAATTTTTCGGTGCAGCCGAATCGCGATTCGCTGTTCGTCGGAATAGGCATCCAAATTCCTACCCTTGACGAAATCCCCCATCAAAGCGCCCTCTAACGACGTCTTCGTCGAGTAAGCCAAATGAAGATGAGCAAGATAATTCACGTCGCGCTCCGCACTTATAGCGTAACACTTTATGACATAGATCTTCTATTCTCACTCCGCGAAAGAATAATATATCTGCTTAGGTGTCACCTCATGAAGACATGTGACAATCTTTTACCGTTTTCGTTGAGGTACCATTTATTTGCGCGTTCAAGAGAGAATACGAACAACTCTCCTCTTTATTGCCGCGATAAAAATAATGATGAAGATTTCACGACCGTCGCTTGCGAAAGTTCACACGAAAAACCAAACAAAGGCTCCCTCAAGACAGCAAAAAAGTGAGGCACGAATGCCACACTCAGCGACTCCTTCCTTTGAGCGCAATACCAAAACGAGCTTTTGTCCGCCTGTCCTCGCTCGGCCATCTCAGTCCACCCTATCACCTCTTCTTCATCCTTCGCTCATGAATAGCCAATTCGATGCGCAAACGGAGAAAAGTAACACACTCAAACTGAATCAAATTTATGGGGGTCACAGCCTGAAAGATTTTGAGGTTACGATGCACGGATACCGTAATGTCACTTATTTTGACGTCCATAGCTGCCCTGAGCACAAAAGCTTTATTGTCACACCCGGCAAATGGACGAGACTACAAGGGGGTTCGAAAGTGGACAGGCAGCATTCTCACAAACAGCTCAAACAACTCGTCGCAGACCAAGCAGGGCTTCCATCAACAAGCCGAGTCGAAACTCATCGACTCATCCTTCGAGCAGACAGCTCCTTTGCCTTTGATGCGGGAGAAAATGACCGTCTTCGGCAAGCCCTCGCCAACGCGGGCTTAGACGTAAAATCACCTCGGCGCTTGTCGATTAATCGATGGAAACAATTAGCGACCGGGGCTTATCAGGCTTCGCCGTCTGAGCCTCAAGCGACGATTCAAAAAGAGCAGATTCCACCTTCGGTGCTTTCTGCTTTTTTTGAACTTGGCCTCCCTGAAACAGCGTCACCCGCCGAGGTAAAAAAGCAATACCGACGTCTCGCCCGACAAAACCATCCCGATTATGAAAGCGGTGACGGACAAAAAATGGGCGTTATCAACGCGGCGCACACTCTTTTAGAGAAATATTTTCAGAGTAAATCTGAGAAAGGCCCCGAATAGGTTTAGTTACTGACTAATCTGAATGATTTCTGTATTGTTTTCGTAAAGATGACACTGCACTCGGTGTCCATTCTCGATATCGTGTACTTTCGTTCACTCCGTGCGATAGCGCGAGACTTTATCGTTCAAAAAAATAACAGAACCAATGGGGACTAATCGCTTAGGATAATATCGGCAATTTTCTGCCCAGCCTGACCATTTCCAAATGGACCCGTCAATTTCGCTTCTCCCAGCCCCGGACCTTGAATGATCTCATCGACGGCCGCATGAATTTTTTGGGTGTCTGCACCAACGATTCGGTTTGCGCCAGCCTCTACTGTCTCCGGCCATTCTGTTTCATCTCGCAAGGTGACACAGGGCGTTGCGACAAAATAGGCTTCCTTTTGCATTCCACCAGAGTCTGTCAGTACCAATTCCGCGTCGGCCATTGCCACAAGTATTTCTTTGTAGCTCATCGGCGCAACAATTTCGATATTGTTACCTACCAATGCACGGAGATTCTCGTGACTTTCAATCACTTGTTTCGTTCGAGGGTGCAGTGGTAGAACCACCGGTTTAGGCATCGCGGAGAAAGCGCTGAAGATATTGGTCATGCGAGATATATCATTCGTGTTTTCCGGACGGTGCACTGTCGCAAGGATATAAGAATCATCACGAAGACGGGGCACATCTTTACGAGCACTTTCGAGGTTGAACAATACAGAATCAAACATGACGTCGCCAACAAAATGAACGCCGCGAGTTCGACCCTCTTTTTCAAGAAGTGATACCGCATTGTGTGTAGGACACAAAAGAAGATCGGATACCTGATCGGTTACGATGCGATTAATCTCTTCCGGCATCAGTCGATTAAAAGAACGTAGCCCTGCCTCAACATGAGCGATAGGAATATGTAATTTTGCAGCGACCATCGCCGCCGCAACGGTAGAATTGGTATCTCCGTAGACAACCACAATATCAGGCCGTTCATCCATGAACACTTGCTCAAGAGCGATCATCATTCTCGCAGTCATTTCCCCGTGGAGCCCACCCGAAATAGATAGATTATATTTGGGGTCAGGGATCTGGAGTTCCTCAAAAAACCTTTCGCTCATACCGTAGTCGAAATGTTGTCCCGTATGGACTATCGTCTCGGTGGCTCGGTTTTGAAGTGCTCTTGAAAGCACGGCGCATTTGATGAATTGCGGCCGCGCACCTACTACAGTGAGAATGTGCATCGGCAAGCAGCTAACACAGAACGATATGAGGTGACCAGTTGGAAGACAAGTCTCTCATACGGCATAATTCATAAGCTATTTCAGATACTTGTCATACAGACTTCCGTCAGACCAGTGATATTCCCGTCGTTTGACAAGGCTCACCCCTTTTGGCATCAGATTCACCCATGGACATTTGCATGCTCGTGTCTAACGACGTGAAGCGAGACCCACGGGTGCGAAAGTCAGCACAATCTCTTGCGGAGGCTGGCCACAAAGTCGGTGTCATTGGTGTTTGTTATCGAGGACAGGCCACGAGTTGGGAACTGCAACCCGAAGGATTCTACGTCAAACTTGTCGCTCTGAATCAAAGTACGCGGGCACGTGTGAAGAATGTACTCGCGAGCGCTTCACCAAGCGCCTACCAACGACTGACAAAAGCTTATCGGTGGGCTCGCAAAATTCCCGAAAATCGAAGCGCAAATGTAAAAGTCGCAACCTCAGATACTACTGCCAACGGCGAAAATACGAATAAAGACGAAGAAAGACGCCAAGTCGTCCAGGCCGCGGTCAGAAATCGTTTAGCGCGGCAAAAATCACTGACAAATACATTGTTTGAAGCAGCCGTTCAGACCTGGCCAAGTATCATCCATTGCCACGATTTAGATACTCTTGAAGCTGGCATACGGACCTCCAATATCACCGGATGTTCCGTCGTTTTTGATGCGCACGAAATTTGGTGGCAACAACACGCCGAAGACGAAGCCGTTCCTGAGTGGAACGACTACTTTGAAGAAATCGAATCGAAGTATATTGTGCAAACGGATCTCGTCATCACGGTTTGTGACAGCATCGCAAATTTCTTCATGGAGAAACATGGAATTCCCAGGCCCACGGTGGTTAGGAACGCGATAAGACTCACCGCGGAGCAAAAATCGGAACAAACGGATTTACGTCCGAGCGAATCTCCGATCGAAGTTCTATTCCACGGTGGTTTTGCGTACAATCGGGGACTCGAAGAATTATTGGAAGCCGCAAAAGATTTTGTGAACGCCAAGCTCATCCTACGAGGCTTCGGAACCTTAGAAGATCAATTAAGAGAATATATCGAAAAGAATAATCTCGAAGACACGGTCGCATTTTCATCACCGGTTCCGATGTCTCAGGTTGTGCAAGCAGCCAGTACGTCCGATATTGGCATCATTCCCTACAAACCGGTTTGTTTGAATAATAGATATTCCACACCAAACAAATTATTTGAATTTATGACCGCGGGGCTGTCTGTCGTCGCGTCAGATCTCCCTGAACTCAAGAAAGTCATCGAGTCCGAAAAGATAGGCCTTACATTTGAAGCCGGTTCCGCGGAATCGATCGCAAAAGCGATCAACACGCTCGCATCCGACCCAGAGCGCGTCACCAAGATGAGAGCAAAAGCTCGCTCCGCTGCTCAACGAAGGCATAACTGGACTGTAGAGGAGAAAAAGCTCGTGACTGCATACGAACATATTCCGGCGCCAAAGGGACTATCGAGAATTTGGAAGATTCAGCACGCGGTTCGGCAATACCTATAGTCTAAAGGTTGAAGCCGATTGTGGCTTGTTATGCTTACTGAGTTAAAGTAGGCTCACTCCACTTTGAAAGCGCAATGGCAACACCGGTATGCCGACTACCTTTGCGTATTCGCGTTATTTTGTCTCGTTCTTCTTGCTTTCGGCCAAGTCATCGGAAACGAACAAGGTTTATTCTTCCGCGATACCTCAAGTGTATTTAAGCCGCTTTACTATGCGGCAAAGGAAGCACTGTTAGACGGAAGAATTCCCGCGCACACCCAATGGAACCCCAACGGCATTCCTTTAGAACAAGCAACTGCGAACGGCCTCTGGATGCCGACTTCCTTGCTTCTTCTGCTCGGAGAATTTGGTATCTTATACGACTGGTTCGTTATTTCGCACTTCGTTCTTTTGGCTCTCGGAAGTTACATTTTTGCCAGACAATGCTCATGTTCACCGTCAGAAGCATTTCTTGCAGCCGGTATAGCAAGTCTTGCAGGACCCTGTCTTTCCCTTGAAAACCTGCTGGTCGCAGCCCAAGGTCTCGCTTTCATTCCTTGGATGTTTATTGCGATGCGATCGCTATTCGAATCTCCATCAGTAAAAAATTCGGCATTATTAGGACTCACGACAGGGTTCCATTTGATGGGGCTTATACCTCCCTTCTTATTTATTCACGTCTTTGGTTTCGCACTTATGTACATGTGGCTCAGGCCTCGGATCAATATAAGGTTTGCTTTTTCACTTGTATTTGCGGCAGTGCTCGCAATTGGCGTTGCCGCCGTTGATTTATTTCCATTCGTGATTCGTGGCTTACTAGAATCCACACGAGGGCGAGGCTTTAGTTACGAAGAAGCGAGCAGTTGGGCGTTGACACTATCACAAACAATCGACTTATTCGCTCCTGGTTTCTGGACGTTTCCGAGCGCACCACAGCTAACGGCACCACGTATGACACCATACTTGGTTTCACTTTATTTTGGTTCGCTACTGAGCTTACTGATTTACTTAGTACCCTCAAATCTTCGCGCCAAGAAACTGACTCTGTTTGGAATAATGGTGCTGATGCTAACCATATCGTTCGGTGCTGCCACGCCATTACACAAAGTTGTCAATCAACTCCCGCTTTTGCAAAGTAGCCGATTTCCAATCAAATTCATGATCCCGCTATCGATCAGTTTCGCAGCTCTATCACCGCTACTGTTGAGATCGTATAGAAAAAACCGACACTACATTATCATCCCTATAATCATTCAACTGATTGTGATGTTCACTTTGTATTCAATGATGCAAAGTTCATCGGCTTCAGACTATCTCGCGAGTCAACTTTCCGCGAGAAGTGACTATCCCCTTCCTAGCGGTTTTAAGGCAAAATTTTTACCCTTTCTGGCTATAGATGAAATGACATTATCTATAAAGCACAGCCTGTTTGCCCTAACAGCATTACTCCTATTCAGCGGGATAGGCCTTACCAAGTTTGTGCGTCGAGGTATCGCAGAGTGGATAGTGGTAGGAATCATTCTCTTGGATCTAGCATTGGCCGGGCAGAGAACGGTTGTCGGTGCTGACGTTCGCGAAGCACGGTTGCCCGAAGATATGCGGACGATGATCGCAAGTCCTCAAAAGAGAGTCTTTACTGCGACGCCCTTTGGAAAGCGTGCAGACATATCCAGAGATAAATCCAAGAGCCTTTTTCATCTCGCTACCGTTTCGATGAGAAAGCGAGGCGAACATGCATTTCGGGGGGTCAGACTCCTTCGAGATATTGACCCTGACGGGCAGAGTAATCGCTGGCTTGCACTTGGTTTTTCTCTCTTTGAAAAGGCCAACACAGAACAAGCGCAAACACTTCTTGGACGACTCGGTGTAGCGTGGCTTTCCACTTGGTATCCTGATCGCCGGCCCAATACGGTAAAGTACGAAATCGAAAATGAGCGGCCCCAGTACCTCGCTCCTGTCGAAAAGGTACGAAATTATGTGCATGCGTATCCAAATTGGCGTGTTTTCAATCCTAATCAACCGGTAGATAAAGACCGCCTACTTCAAGTAGCCACCTCGACTTCGTCCTGGGACGAAGCGCTCCTTTTTGGCCCCAACTCTCCGAAAAGGAATAAAATAATAAAACATTTCTTACCGGAGTCTAATGAGAGCAACTGTAAGCCTCGGGTCAAGTTGGTAGACTTTACGGATCTCAGCGTCGACATCGAGTCAGAAAGTAGCTGTGAATCAGTGATGGTGCTCTTGGAAGTACCTTTTCCAGGCTGGAAGGTCACAGTCGACGGGTCTCCTTCAGTACTCCTTAACGCAGAGCTTGGCTTTATGGGTGTGAAGGTTCCTACTGGTAGACATCGAGTTCGCTTTTATTACGACGAACTGACGAGTACCTTCCTAAAAGTAAGCGGTATCGCAACATTCTTGTGTTTAGTACTGATAGCTATTCCTCGACGACGAAAAGAAACAGCCTCGACATAATTACCCATTGGGAGCGCAGAAAATGAGGTCGCGGGCGAAACTTCTTGCTCGAACGGTTCGTATTTCCCGAGGCTGAGATTCCATCGAAATGCTAAACGACGTAAAGCGTTGACGCATTGTTCGCTTACACACAGTATCTGAATCTCTTCTTGGGACATCTCGTCGTCTATGCCGCGTTTACTGATTTCATAAAGAACATGAGCCATTCTCGTAAGCCACTTGGCCGAATCATTTTTGATGCTTCCGCGAAACCAACCGAGATCATCATGCTCTGGGTGATGTGTCACTGCCCCCAATCGTACCTGGTTTCGACCGATTTCAACCGGAAGAGGAATATCGAAAGAACCGTCCTTATGAATATGTGCAAGCTCTCGATCACCAACAAACAGACCAACCGTACTTCGTCTCGCTTTACGAAGCACGAGATCCTCAAGAGGTGTCACGTCTTTTAGTCATTCTGATAACGACTGGGAATTACCTTCTGAATTCATCATGTTTATTGCTTCTTCTATGCTAATGACTTCTGATTTATCCGAAACGAGTTCACTCCTCCTTTATTTTTTTCAGCCTATTTCAACGTAAAACTCGAACCATCCGTTATACAAACGTCGACGGGCTTCACACCAACAAGACCGACCGAACGATAATTAAGAAGAGTTGATAAGCGCAGTCCCAGTGGTCCAAATAGTCGAAAGTTTGCGGAGGCATCGAGAATTACGCGAAAATCGAACGGGTTGACTGGGTCAATAAAGCCGTTAAATAAAGAGCGAGAGCTCAACGGCGAATCCTTAATTCTAAGCCAGCCGTTAGACTGAAACTTCTGGCGTGGCTGTAAACTCATCTGAAGTAAAAGTGCTGTACTCGTAAGCGCCACCTATACTGATTCGCGTAAGTAAATCTCGACTTCGCATAGGCGTATATCCAAAATTCAAACCCGCATTTATCCGATGTTCAATTTCATAAAGCCGGGACGATTCGTAGCGAGCGACGGGCATAAGAAAGAAATCTTTACTGAAGGACCAAAAGGGCAGCGCGAGAAAGCTCAAATCATCACCCACTCGTATGTATTCGGGCGCACCAGCGGGCTTCAGCCAAAAACGGAAGCCCATTGCAATGAAATCGTAGCCGATACTCTCAGTGTTATAAGCATGATGAAGTCGCCCATTGATCTGAATTTGATTCAAGTTCCCAGAAAAAAACTCGCACCGCTGCTAATCCTCAGGGCGTGCTTGGACTGTTTTTTCGGCGGATTATCCTCAGCTCTTGCGTCTGACGTGCTCAGCATGAGCCCCGCAAAAACGAAAGCTCGCCCGAGCAATCGACAGTCTTTCGTCACAATCAGAATGATAAAGTGGAACGATTTCAGAAAACAGTGCGGAACGAGAAATCGCTTTGTCGAGACTTTCTCAAAACGACACCGTTGTACGGAGCCTATGACTTAAGGCCTCACAAGCTGTCGCTTCAGACCAATATATTCAATATTATCAGACACTTAATCTATTCACTAAAACCTTCACACCGAGAGTCCACAAACCCTTTTTACGGGCATGTTTTACGTTTTGGCATTGGGTTCAATTTCAATCATGGGTATACACGCCGCAAATGACAAAAATTCGCGCCTTCAAATCTTTACGACCTGCTCCAGGACTAGAGTCGACCATAGCGTCAAGACCCTACGATGTGCTTTCGTCAGACGAAGCTCGGGCCGAGCGAGAAGGAAACGATAAGTCCTTCTATCGAATTATTAAACCGGAAGTCGACCTGGCAACCGACGTAGACCCTCACTCTGAGCAAGCGTATCAGCAGGCGGCCGCGAACCTGAACGAATTCGTTGATAAAGCTTGGATGGTAGAAGACCAAGAACCGAAGCTTTATTTTTATCGACAACGCATGGATGACATCGATCAGACGGGCCTCGTTTGTGTGAGTCACATCGATGATTATTTTGAGGACAATATCAAAAAGCACGAATTCACGCGTCCTCAAAAAGAAGAAGACAGAATTGCTCATATGTCACGGATTGGTGCACACCCAGGCCCAGTCTTCTTGTCTCATCCTCACCATGCGGGACTAAAAGATATTCGCGATGCTTGGAAATTATCGCACCAACCCACTTTTTCTTTTACTGCGGACGACGGCGTACTTCACGAGGGCTGGGTGGTTGATGACGAAGAGACCATCGCAAAAATTCAAGATCTTTTTGAAAGCGATATCCCGAAAACATACATTGCAGACGGGCATCATCGCTCTGCTGCGAGCGCGAAAGTGGGACAGCGTATCAGAGAAGAAAATTCGCAAAACGATAAGGATGCCGCGCACAATTACTTTCTTTCCGTAATTTTCGACGAAAACGACCTTTCAGTTTGGGATTATAATCGCGTCGTAAAAGACTTAAATGGAAACACGACTGAAGAACTTATCAAAAAGCTAAACATCGCATTTGAGGTTACAAAATCAGATAACCAAGTAAAGCCAACTCTCTCCTACCATTACGGAATGTATATAGATGGACAGTGGTATGAGCTAAAACTGAGAAATCCTCCAGGGAACGAAGACCCGGTAGCCTGCCTCGATGTGAGCGTATTGAGTGCAGAAGTTTTATCCAAACTTCTTGGGATTGAAGACCAAAGAACAAGCGACCGGATCGACTTTATTGGTGGTATTCGCGGGATGAGTGAACTAGAAAAACGGGTGGACTCAAAAGCTTGGAAGCTTGCCTTCAGTATTCATCCGGTGACTATGCAGCAACTTATGGCGGTCGCTGAAGCGGGAGAAGTGATGCCTCCTAAATCCACATGGTTTGAACCGAAACTTAGAAGTGGACTGTTTGTTCACCGATTCCGAACCTAGCTATAAGTAGGCAGGTTTTTGGACGACCTCAACATCATCAAACGAAACTTGATAACGCAAGCCACGGCGACACGACGACTAGCTATTACGCGGTAAAGTGCCCTTCGACCGCTTTTGCAAACAGCTGCATACCGAGCTCTGCATCTTCCAATGTGAGATCCAGAGCGGGACGTAAGCGAAGGGTTCTATCCCCACTACCAAGAATGAGAAGACCCGCTTCTCGAGTCTTTTCCATAATCGCGTCACGGTCTTCAGTCGTGGGTACATCACAGGCTACAATCGTTCCAACTCCTCTCGCGTTTGTCACTTCATCACAACGACCACTCAAAGCTTCAAGTTCAGACACAATGAAATTTCCAACTGTTTTTACACGTTCAAGGAGATTCTCTTCTTCGATTATTTCGAGATAGCGTGTGCACCGGACAAAATCGACAAGATTGCCCGTAAACGTGCTGCTTATGCGTGAGCTCGTGTGAAATACAGATTCGACTTCATCGAGACGTTCAGACGCCATTACTCCGCCTGTTTGACATTTTTTTGCGAAAGCAACCAAGTCTGGTTTTACATCGAGTTGTTCGTAGTACCACATGGTTCCTGTTCCACCGAGACCCGTTTGGACTTCGTCAAAGATGAGTAAGGAATCGCGCGAATCACAAATCTTACGAAGCGCCGCAATAAACTCTGGCCGAAAATGTCGGTCTCCACCTTCGCATTGAATGGGTTCGATAATAATTCCAGCAATCGAGTCGGCGCCATGCCTAGAATACGCCTGATCTATCTCATATAAAGCTGTCCGTTCAGCCTCAATCAACGATTTCTGATTTTCTTCAGTCTGAGGAAATTCGCGGGCAGGACCCGGAATTCTTGGCCAATCGAACTTTGGAAAGTACTGCGTCTTCCTCGGGTCAGCCGTATTCGTCAGTGAGAGTGTATATCCACTCCTGCCGTGAAAGGCATGGCTGAAGTGAATAATGGACATATCTTTCGCAACCTGACCAGACGCCATGTTCTTTCGCGCTTTCCAGTCGAAGGCAGCCTTCAGAGCATTTTCCACGGCGAGCGCACCGCCATCAATGAAGAACAAATGCTTCATTCCGGGTCCCATCGCTTTTGTCCTAAAAGCCTCAACAAACTCAGCATATAATCTTGTGTACGTGTCACAGTTACTTGGCTTGAAGCGCGCGGCATTGAGTAAGCGTTTTATGTACGCTTCATCTCGCAACATCGGATGATTGAAAGCAACCGGTCTCGACGCGTAAAATGTGAACATATCAAGGTAATAGCGATCACCCATCGAATCATACATCCACTGACCGTGGCTTTTCTCGAGATCCAAGACCATTGAGAAACCATCAGTAAGAATTGCTTTTTGTAAAGTCTCGTGAACTTGACTTGGCTGGACGTCCATATCGATAGACTCCTAGAAAACAAACTACTTGTCACATGTCTGGACCTAGTTACTAAAAAATTGTTTAAAAGCTATGAAGGATTCACGGAGTATTGGTATGGAAGCAATGCGTCATTGCATTCTTGTGACACCGAGAAAACCCTCTAAAAACAATGAGTAAGAAAGATCGACCATTTAATAATCCTTTTTATGATGCGGCAAAGTCGCTGAAGAAGAAGATACAGACTGATCGCAAACAAGCTCAAAAAGAAGCGCTGAAGAAGTTCGAGAAAAAGCCCGAACCTCCGCAATCAGACGATGAGCTGATCTTTCTTAAAGCCTTCGGTGACATTGAGCCTCAAAAAGATGACGGTCGTGGCTTGGTTACCCGTCCCCTACCACCCGGTCATGCTCGACATCTACATCTTCATGATGAGGAAGCAGAAACTCTCGCAGAGCTAGCAAGTTTAATTGACGGGACTGGTAAATTTGATATCAGCGACTCAGATGAATTCATTGAGGGATGTGCTGAAGGATTAGATCGTCGGATTCTTAGGAAGCTAAAAGCGGGTGATTATGCTCTGGGTGCGCATTTGGACCTGCACGGACTGAAGAGAGATGAAGCCTTTGATGAGGTTGTAAAATTTATCAATAAATCGAGACGAAATGACAAACGCTGCGTCTTGATTGTTCACGGTCGCGGACTGAATTCAAAGGATAATATACCAATTTTGAAAGGCTTGCTAAAGAGTTGGCTTGAACGAGGCCGCATATCGAAAAGCGTACTGGCCTTTTGTACTGCTTTACCTCATGACGGGGGTGCTGGCGCTGTATATGTTCTACTGAGGCGTTAATGACTGAAGAACAAGACAAGGTTACAGTGAGAAAAAAAAAGAATGGCCCACCCAAGAAACATCTCTCTTATGGATTTCGAGCATCTCTTATTTACGCAACGAATGGGCTTCTTAGAACACTTTGTACCCAGCGTAATATGAAAATCCACTGGGTCGCAGGACTCGCAGTCATGCTGGTTGGCATGGCGCTACCCCTCGAATTAGCATCTCGAGCTACCCTTTTATTTTGTGTATTTCTCGTTATAGCGATGGAGGTCCTCAATACTGCACTTGAAGCATTCGTTGACCTACACGTTGAAGAGTTTGAAAAGAGTGCGATGGTAGCAAAAGATGCCGCCGCTGCTGCTGTACTCATTTTTGCTGCCGGAGCAGTCATCATATTCGCGGATGTTCTCATACACAGATGGGATATGGTCTCCGAAAATCCAGATGCAGTATATAGAACCACGATTTGGGGCATTCCAGTGCTAGCAAGTTGTTTCGCGATTCTTTTCTCAAGGCGTAATACCTTCATCATTTACGGCTTCACAATCATCGCTACCGGACTGCTCAGCTATTTAATATTTCATTCCCGAGACGAAGTTTTCAGCTTGGGCGCTCTAAGCTTTTTGGTCGTTGCTGCTACGGCCAAGTTGCGAGAAAACACACTAATCAATCATGATTAAGAGACCTTAAGACCTCTTTTTATCGATCAAATCGTACCCTCCCCGCGAAGGTAAAGTATGCGACAAGACCAAAAATATTAAACATGACCAATAAAAAACGAAGCATATCATCCGCTGAAGACTGTCTGATAAACGACTCTATGAGTGCGGCATACACGAGAAGCATCCCCGATAAAGCAAGACAAACAACAGCATCTTTTCCTTTTTTCGCGACTGCATCTTTTCGCGTGTATTCATTCGGCCGCAAGACAGCAAATCCAAGCTGTAGCCCTCCTGCAGCCGCAATACAGATAGCAGCAAGTTCAGGGATTGCATGCGGTAGTACCCAGGCCCAAAAGCTGAGATCAAGGCTTTGTTGATTGAAAATAGCAGCAAAGCTCCCCAAAAGCGCACCATTGACGAGCAAGATGATGATCGTCGGGAAGCCAAAAAATATACCAACGCAAAAAGCAGACATCGCCGCACGAAAATTATTGAAAAACAACGCGGTGAAGAAAAACGTCTGAACGACTGTCGCCGTGCCACGGCCTGAATTAAGAAACTCACTTCGAGCCACTGAAGACACAATTAATTCGCGTAAATAGTCCCTCGGGTACATTGGTCCGACAAACATATAGGCGAATTCATGATCACTCCGAGTCAGAAAAAATCCGATAGTAAAACCAATGAGAAGTATCGCCCAACTGACGAGTTGAAGTTTCAAGGAGTCACGAAATATTCTTGCAAATCCACCAGCGAGGAGGCCTTTCGCCGCCCGCAGAAGATCAATCTTCGCAGGGAAAAGGATGTTGTGACCTCTCTTCACTAACGAGTCTAAAAACCTGAGGCCGGATTCGTTTCCCGGTCTTATTCGAGCTCGAGCAAGTTGTGCTGTTAGCTTACGCTGCAAAGAGAAAAGAGTGTTGGCATCCTCGACGCTGAGCGTTTTTTTCTCACCTTTTTCGAGTTCAGTTAACAGGTCGTCGAACGCTTTCGCGTCTTTCGTATCCATATCAACTCGAAAAACCTCCTTCACCTCGTGTATACATATCATATTCGTGAGACGTTTCGTCGAAATACAGACCCCCGACCAGGTGACCCTCCGCTATGAGCTCGCCGGGCCAGGAAGTCGTATTGCAGCAGGTATCATTGATCTGTTTATTGTCTGGACCGCGGTCGGCCTTATCACGGTCGGTCTTTTCGCTTCCGGCCAAATAAGCATATCACTAAGCGAGATGAACGCAGGCCAAATGCCAGCAAGTTTCACGCAGTTCGCACTCGTCACCATCGCGATCTCAATATTTGTTCTAAATATATTTTATTTTATCCTATTCGACTATCTGAACGCGGGCCAAACCATAGGAAAACGTAGTTTAGAAATTCAAGTGAAGAGCTACACAGGACACGCAGTAAGTATTGAATCAGCATGTGTGCGCAACTTTGCAAGAATTCTGGATGTGTTACCTGGTTTATACTTGGCTGGTTTAGTCTCGACGCTTGTCACCCGACATCATCAACGCATCGGTGATCTCATCGGAGGAACGGTGGTCATTCGAAGACGCAAAATATCTGCCGTGTCAGAACTTTTCGCCGGCGAAACCTATGCGCAGCTCGGCAATCCAAAGTTCGCACTCGATTATGCTCAGATTATGAATCTTGACTCGGGTATGCTTACGTTGCTCGAAGAGTACTTTCGGCGCGCAGAGCACTTGTCAGAATCGGAGAGTAATCAACTGAAAGCAACCCTCATTTCACAGTTCGGCGAACTACTAACAAGCGGCGAAATATCGAATAGCGACGCAGAAATTTTTCTGAAGGAACTTTACTTGTGTTTGAGAGACCACTGGAGGAATCAAATCAGCTAGAATTTGGTCATATAGCTACGCGATCCCCTTTGTTAACTGCGTAGAAAAATTGAAGTCACGCCCCCAGAACTCACGCAAAAACACGACAAACTTACGAGCAATGCGGGCACGCCTGCTCCGCAGGGGTGTGATATAGATCTCACAAACCTTCAAGCAGTTGAAATCACTCACTAAACTTACCCTTGGCGTATGTAGCGTGTCATGTCAGACTCCCAACAGTAAGCGCGAATGCGAGACGACGGCAAAAATAGAAAGCCAGACAACGTGGAAACCGATCCCGCTGTTGAAACGACGAACAGCGGTTCTCACCCACGGAACACGAACTCAGGAGAAAATCCGGACGTGTCAATAAGTGGCAGCATGGGAGCTACTCATTCTAAGCCACGCGCTCTTACCGTAAATCACCGCCAACCGAGCGCTCACGTACCCGCTGCGCAGGCGATTTACATTAACGACCGTTATCGAGTAGAAAGAGAGATTGCACGCGGTGGTATGGGGCGTGTCTACCTTGCAACTCAGCTTCCGCTAGGCCGTCCCGTCGCCATCAAAGTTCTTCGCTCCGAGTTTACGGACGGCGACCCTAAGTTTCCCAAACGTTTTTTCCTCGAAGCATCCGTTTCTTCTCAATTAGTCCATCCGAATATAATTACCATCCATGATTATGGCGAGACCGATTCCGGCGACCTATTCATGGCCATGGAGTTTCTCGACGGGGTTTCATTGTCATACTATGTGAAAAAGTTTGCTCCACTGGATGGTGAACTTATCGCACATATTGCCTTACAAATCGCACGAGCCGTCAGGGTTGCACATAAGAGCAACGTCATTCATAGAGATTTGAAGCCAGGCAATGTCATGGTTGTTCCTCGCGGGGAAGACGACCACTATATCAAGGTTCTCGATTTCGGACTCGTAAAGATGTTAGAGAAACCGAAGGTGGACGTCGCCAGCTTACCACCGCCTGAAGAGATAGACCCAGAAGATGACGAGCACCCCATAAACCTGACAAAAGCAGGAGTATTGTTAGGCTCACCTCGTTATATGGCCCCTGAGCAAATAAGAGGCGAAGAGCTAGATGGGAGAACGGACATTTACGCCCTAGGTGTAATTATTTATCAAATGCTCGCCGGAAAATCTCCATTTATGGGAAAGACGAGCATCGATGTAATATATCAGCACATCCATCATTCAGTACCACCCATCTCTGGTGTTGAGCACGACCGAGACCTCGAGACCATCGCACGAAAATGCTTAATGAAAAATCGTGGGCAAAGATATTCTTCAATGTCTGAAGTCATTAACGCACTCAAAGATGTACAGAGAAAATACGGAATCACAACCGAACGACCCTTATCCTCTACATTTGGCACAAATGACTTACCAGAGATCACACCGAGCTCTGAAATCAACTCAAGTACTGGCTCCGTTTCAGGCAAAGTATCCGCTAGCCAAAACCATTCCGAAGCAGCATTCCAAGATTCAAATTTTGCCCCAGAAGCTACTCCGACGAATTCAATGCAATTTTCGGTCAAGAGCAATAAAAAGAGTCGGTCAAGTCTTTACGTTGGGCTCGCCGGACTGCTGATTGCGTCGAGCCTTATCATTACATTTACTTCGAGAGACGAAGATGCATCCGTCACAACTATTTCTCATCAAGCGCCCGCAAAACCCGTACCTGTCGTCGCCCCTAAGACCGAGAAAAAATTGGCGCAAAGCCAAGTTACCTTTGATTCGAAGCCACAAGGTGCAGAAATTTATCTCGACGACGTATTACTGGGCATAACGCCATTCTCAACAAAGTTACCTTCAAGAAAAGAGGCACACTCTGTCACGTTCCGACGCAAAGGCTTCAAAGAACTAACGCAGTCTTTCGTCATTAGTGAAGACGAGAGTGAGTTAAGTGTCGTTCTCGAACAAATCGCTCCATCCACTCCGCGAATTCCCAAAAGACGAAAGCCCACGGTAAAACGCCGCGCGAAAGACCAATTAACAGACAAAATAGAGGTTCTAGAGCCCAAAAAAGACAAGATAAAGTCCAAAAAAGCGCCCGAAGAGTACCGCAACAATCCGTATTGAGACCAAAATCGTTAAAAAGCGGTTCGTGAAGTGGACGAATCCTTCATTCTAGATGAATCTTAGCTTGGCGAAAATCACAATGAAGAAACTTGTTTCGATAATATTTGTCGCTACCCTTTTGCTGACAAGCTCTCGAGCCCTGGCTGACGCAAGAAGCCAAGCTCGTCGCTTCTTCCAGCAAGGTATCGAACAACTAAAGAAGGGCGAGCTGACGGAAGCGATCGAATCTTTTGTTTCCGCGAACGAGATCCTCCCTCATCCTGACGTGCAATACAACATTGCGCGAGCTTGTAACGATGCAAAACGTTATGAGGAGGCAATCTACTGGTATAACGAATACCTGAAACAAGAATCACCTCCATCCGACAAAGAAGAAATTCTTGGAATTATTGCAACGCTTACTGCTCTGAACACTCCTCAGCAAAGCACAGCTTCAACTTCTTCTGTCCAACAACAGCTTGAGAAACTTCCACCACGAGATATACAGGAGCAAATCGAACGACTGCGAAAAACTGCGGATGACATCGCTGCTTTGAGTCCCACTCGCTCTGCAGAACTCCGAGAAATTGCAGACAGATATTCACAACTGGCTCGTATTCCCTCGGCTACGACAAACGAGAGGACTCCAAAAACCCAAATAGCGCCTCAAAACATACAAGAAGAAAAAACAAAACCGAAACAAACCGCGGACGAACGCCCTAGCCCTTCACCTGAAGTCACCCGCACTATCGAAGATTACGAGGAACAAGAAATTATTACCGCGGTCACGGGTAATGCAACCACTCGAGATGATGCGCCCGCCGTGGTCTGGATTCTCACTCAGCAAGACATTCGACACCGAGGCTATCGAACTGTGTCTGAAATGCTTCAAAACGTGGCGGGACTGCACGTCATCGACAACCAAGTATTTGTCGACGTTGGTATTCGCGGAGTACATGAAGGTCTACGCGGTCAAGCGAGGCTTATAAAGGTTTTGATTGATGGGCAACCGACTTCGTTTCGTCTCACGAGTGGCAACATGCTCGGGCTAGAGATGATACCAATCCGAGCAATTGATCGCGTAGAACTGATCCGCGGACCCGCATCTGCGTTATACGGTGCAAATGCTTTCTCTGGTGTGCTTCAACTTATCACCCGCCGAGGAAGCGACGTTCGGGGGGGCTCGATCGCAGCCGTCACGGGTTCGAACACTCAGTCCGCTGCTGGTACAAACTACTCAGCCAATGGAGACCTCATATTGGGGACGAAATCCGGAAAATTCTCCTTTTTCGGTGCCGGCTCATTCGGCCGAATTGATCGTTCCGGGTTGGAGCTTCCAGCGACTTCGCCATTAAGTAGTTCCCTACCTGCCTTCAGCCAAGAAGATATATCTGTGCCTGCCTCAGTCTTCGCGCGCCTCGCTATCCAACTTGATAAGGAGACGCGGATTAGTCTGGATGGCGGCCTTCAGCGGCTCCGTTCACGCGCAGAATGGTTAGACTATGCGCCACTCACTGGGTTTAATCAGGTTGCCCTAGATAACGCATGGGCTCGGCTTTCTTTCGACACGGTGTTTCATTCGAATTTCAAATTCAATGTATTCGCAGCATACACTTCGGGCTCTACAGCGGAAGGCAATCGTTATCGTCCACTTAGAACCGGTGCGACTAATGTTTCTACGGATTATCATATTGAAGATCGACTAAAGAGCGATGCCTTCAACACGAAAGCTGAACTTCAATGGAATGTTAGTCCCCGAATTCGACTTCGTTTTGGCGGGGATTTCGAGGTTGATATTGAAACATTAGATGTTCCAGAACTTGTGTTCACGGAGAACGTTGGTGTGTACCGAGTTGGCGATCGTGCTCCGGCTGTCGTGGCCCAACAAGACACGAATCAAGTATTTGCGAACTCTGGGTTTTATACACAAATCGAAGCGGAGCCTATCGATTGGTTTAATGGAGTCGGCGGATTCAGGTTTGACTATAACAATCGATTTGGAGCTTCAATCAATGGACGAGTTGGAACGGTATTTAAACTATTCGAAGGTGTGACTGTAAAAGCGTTGTACGGAAGCTCATTTCGCGCACCAACACCCGACCAGCAATTCCATGAAGCAGCCTACATCGGAGATACAATCGGATGCCAAAATTTCGGACCTTGTAACAGTCCAGGATTGGCGCCTCAAACGGCTCAGACAGGTGAGCTTGTGGCTGGCTTTAATCTGCAAGATCTTCTGAAGATTCAGCTCACCGGGTACTTGAGCTATATCGATGAATTGATCCTCTCCTTTCCGACGCAGGGTGGACTCTTCGTCACCACGAACGCAGGTAGCTATCTGTCGAATGGAATAGAAGCAGAAATCAGTGGTGACCTTCCTTCTAGTATCAGCGAATTCATTGTAACCCGAGTAAGTGCGCAACTTTCACTCAACGACACTTTGGCCGATATTCCCGAATCACAATTTCAACCACCAGAGACGATCAGGGCCGAGTTCAGAGAGCAATCCTTATTCCCTCAAGTCTCAGGCGGTCTTTCATTGGATATTGCCATACCCTCATATTCGATAGGTCTATATGTTGAAGGCCGCTACATTGGAGCGCGAAGGCCTTCTGGATCAAACCTCGCGCTCGGTGAATATGACAATGGCGAGCTTTCAGGATTTTTTGAAATGGATATGAATTTGTCGACGCGAGACCTGTATTTATTTTCAAAAAAAGAAACCGTCATTTCACTCCGTGCTACAAATATTTTGGGCCAAGCCGGAATCGAAGGTGGGTTTCGAGGATGGGATATACCTAGGATGGGTAGAAGCGTCTATTTGAGGCTAATTCAAGAATTTTAGAGGAATAGCTCACATGCCTGGCTACAGACCTTGGCAGCTTGCAGGCTCAATCATTTGACAATCATCCTCTCCAGAACGAGAGCAACTCCAATTGCATTCTGTTTCAACGATTCGACCTCGAGTTCCTACAGTCCAAACGCGGTAATTTGATAGAACATCACCGGTCGGAGTTATGTCGACTGCGCCGCTTGCGCCCTCATAGTTAATTCGTTGTCGCGAACTCGCCTTCACAAGGCCGTCGTTAATGGAATTTAGCGTAATAATTGAGGCTCCAGTCGTCGAGCTGGAGACTTCTTGAATAGCCAGCGATAATTCTTCATTGGTAGAATTACCCAGTCGGGCGAGTCCCAACCCTATTAATAACATCGCGTCATACTGGTTCGAAGTGAATATACCGGGCGTCTCATTGTTCCAATACGCTCTATAGCGAGTGTCAAAGTCCGCAAAATTTTCGCCTTTGAGTACAGGCGCAGTTCCAATAAGACTTGTAATTACTCCCTCACCTGCTCCTTGAAGAAGTCTGTCTTCGCGAAGTCCATCCGTCGCCAACCATCGGACGGACTTTCCGAGTCCACTGGAACGCCAATTACGGAGTATCTGCGCGCCGTCACCAGGAAAGGCGACAAGAACGATTGAATCAGGGCCTCCTGAAAACGCGGTCTGCAAGACATCGAAATAATCAGGATTCCCGGGGGTAAACGGAGTAGATGCCAATATCTGCCCCCCAAGCGCTTCAAAGTTCGCTCGAAAGACATCAGCTAGAGACTGACCATAAATATCGTCAATATAAATGACCGATACTTTTTCCGCGGGTGGTGAAACTTGTTCACGAGCCAACTTAGCCAAAACGACGCCCTGCAGTGCATCGGAAGGAACGGTTCGCTGAACTTGTTGGTTGGTCGAGAATACGGGCGAAGTCGAACAACACGAAACCTGAGCAACTCTTGCTGCGGGGCCTTTACTTGCATTGGTCGCGGTTAAAAAACTTGCAACTTTCTCGGTCGCCGAGCTCGCTGCCGCGCCATTGACCGCGCGAATTGGATATTCATTAAGTATATTCTCGATGAGCTGCGCCGCAAAATCACTGTCGGTCCGAGTATCCCCAGAGACCAAGCAAACTGGTTTGCCGGCGATCAAGCCCGCTTCGTTAAGGTCTTTCACGGCCAGTATTGCGGCATTTTCTAGAGGAAGACCTACAGCTCCAAGAGGTCCGGTTTTGGGGTTCAGTGTAGCCACGAAGTGACATTGGTCGGGTGAAAGAGGGGAAGCAGCATTATCACTGCCTGTGACAGTACCGATGTACCGATAGGCCTCACCTGATGGTGGTGGTTCTTCAACTCCGCTTCCATCACAAGCGATCAATCCGAACAGAGCGACAATTTGCATAAACAACTTCGATAAACGTCCCACATGACATAGTTCGTGCTAGAACGAGGTCTGTGTCAAATACGCTTACCATCGGAATTGCCGGCGGAACCGGCTCCGGAAAGACTACCATTGCTCATAACATCGCGGAAGTAGTTGGATCTGCTGTAGTTCTTCTCGATCACGATGCTTATTATCGCGACCTTTCCGACGTTTCAGCCGAAGACCGGTCTAAGATTAACTTTGACCATCCGGATGCGCTCGAAAACGAATTACTGCTGGAACACCTCTTAAAATTAAAGTCCGGCCAATCCATCGAAAAACCAGTCTACGATTTCGCAACACATATGCGCAAAGCGGAGACAGTACGGATTGAGTCAGCTCCGATAGTGATTGTGGAAGGCATTCTCCCCTTGGCTATACCAGAGCTACGAAAAGCACTGGATATCAAAATATTCGTCGATACGGCTGCCGATATCCGACTGATTCGAAGGATTCGACGTGATATCGAGCAAAGGGGACGCTCGTTTAATTCTATTCGGCAACAGTATTACGAGACTGTCAGACCGATGCACCAAGCTTTTGTTGAGCCTTCAAAGCAATATGCGAATCTAATTATCCCCGAAGGCGGAGAGAACAGAATCGCTATCGACTTGGTGATCAAAAGTATGCAGCAGCACCTAAGCCAACTACCGAAACCTTAAAAAAAACCAAAGGGGCGTCTCACGACGCGCCTTTGGCAAGAGAGAGAGAGTAATAAGTACAAAGTACTAAAAAATAGCTAACAATTTGAAATAACTACATAAAAATCATTTCGTCAGAGTCGAAATCAACGACTCACATGGATTGAGTGGGCTTGCGCAGCAGTTTGTGACAACTTTTTTTACAATCCGACTTTTGACCAATCGAAGCTGGCATCGACGAAGCGCATTGATTTTTCGTAAGGCAGAAGAACTTGTTTCTTCAAACCTGCTAATGTCTTCTTCGGAACACCTCTCGACACCAAATTCACAACCCAAGCAGGAAGCGCTCCGCCTGGGTCAGTTTGCACTTCATAACGAACAAGAGTTTTATTTTTAGATACGAAAGTCAGACGCCAATTGAGTCGCAGTTTCTTCATCCGAACCACGCCATCTATAGGCGGGCCGTCCTTGTGAGTCGTATCCACAGCAACAATGTCGATCACACCATTCTTCGTGTCGTAAGTGAGATTGGTTTCAACCACAACATCTCGGTCAGCCACGAGTGGGAAGTTGCTACCAGTTCGATTATAAATGATGACCTGCCCAAGCTTTTTATACTCGATGGCATAGTTCGCCACGCATCGATGCATCCAAGATGTTTTTTTGTCTTGGTCATTCAACACGGCAAGTACTTTTTTTATCGAGACATCGACCAACGTCTCTCCACGAAATGCAACAAAGGGACTGCCTTCAAATTTCTTACGCCAGACCTTGACCCCATCGTCGTTGACAATCTCTTCCCAGCTTCCTGAGGCAGCAGCAGAGACCGAAGTAACTGTCATGAACGTCATGACGAAAGACGCTACGAATTGAATCTGCGGTCGCTTCATTGCGTTCGACGTAGCCTCCATAGCAAAAATGCGAGCAAGAACAAGTATAAACGAGCTGCTCTAGGCTCTACGGTATCACAACTACAACCCGATTCTTTATCCGCTAATCCACCTATATTGACACCTGAGTCTAAGGTTTGAACTAAGCTGTCAGGAGGTCCAATGAGAAACGTATCTTGATTCACACCAGCATCAAGGTTCTCTATGTTATGCTGGACTCTCAGGAAGAAACGACTATACGACAACTGGCTGAGTCCACGTTGGTCCACAATTTTCGCTCGAATTGTCCAATCGCCTTCAGACAATTCTTTCGTATTCCAAGTAAAGTCTCCTTTTGGCACAGCAGGCAAACGGTCAGCAATAATTTCGAAGTTTTCGCCGACGGTCGAACTTGAAACTTCAAGTGTCACTGTCGCTGTTCCATCCGGATCAAAGGCTTCATATTCAATCCGAAACGAATCATCCGCCAGGTAATAAGGACTGTCCGGCCGAGAGATCATCACGGCAGGATGAATTTCGTCGCCAGAGTGAGCGATTGTAACGACACCTCGTGCGAACGCCACAACTCGCAGCAGAGCCATCTCTTCCGGAGGCTCGTCAATCAAAGACCAGATAAAGTAGGACCCCGGCGCAACAGTAGAGGTGTTCCACACGTAACGATTAGTGAGGTCGGCTTCATCGATGCCTCGCACGATGACTTCACCTGTGAGGTCGTCCGGAATGACCCCGGGCTGAAAAGTCCGTGGCATTCTGTTTGTATAAAACCAATTCACCGTTACAGTGCCAGTCGGAGAGGGGCCATCGTAATCCGACCATTCAAGCGTAAATTCTTCGTCGACGACCTCGCCTACGCTACGAGGTGTCTCTGGCCAAGCCACGGGCGGAATACCGCTAATATGGTGAATCGGAGGCCCTGGATCCTGTACAAGCAAGACGAGCAGTAATGCTGATAAATTCAATCGGAAGCCTCAATACCCACACCGACTCTCATGAGAAAAGTGCAGGAGTCATTTGCTCCTATCTTCACTAAGAAGGCTCTAGACCACTGATTTCTTCAGCATCAAAAGCTTACATTTCTCCCCGAACGGACGCCTCGCAACTATAAGCGATTTGTCCAGACTTAGGATCTAGAATTTCGAGAATTGCCGTGTAAACACTGACTTTACCTCGAGCAGTGCGTTCCCACATGCGTAGTAAACGGCCCTTCGCATCAAAATCGCGAGCTCCACCTTTGGGAGTCATTTCGTAAACACCACTCATTCGCATACGCCGCTCAAGCACAGAAAGTAGGTATGTAGAGTCTAGTTCCTGCCCTGTTTTATCTTCAAAACCCGTGAGCAGAATTCTCGGTTTAGCAACATCTACGTCAGGAGCCGTTGCTCTCCATTTTTCAATCCATCCACCTGCGACACACCGTTTCATCAGCTTTTTCGCTATCGTTTTAAAATCAGTGCGAGTTGGACCGGGGGGCGGTGCCGGCTTTTTAACCACTTTTTGAGATGGTTTTGGAGCAGGCGTTTTTGCACTGCAGCCAGCCATTGCAATCGCAAATCCAATCAAAAGAGAATATGTACGAATCATCTTCATAATCGTAATAGTTGACGCTTCAACACACAATTGGCTTTCAATTGTGATCGCGATCAGGAGGAGTAAAATCGCATTCTCCCTCTGTATAGAAAACCCTCATCCGTAACAGTAAAGCCGAGCCCCATACAATCGACGCCGGACCTGCGAGCCTTGGCGAAAACTTTTGCAAAATCCGGGTCCACAGGATGGGGCCTCATACGACGAATATCTTCACGTTGAGCAACAAATATAACCGTAGCTCGTTGTCCGCTTTGAACAAACGCCATGAGTGTTTCGAGATGACGAATCGCTCTTAGTGAAGGAGCATCCGGAAATAATCCTGTACCATTTCGCACAGCAACGACCGATTTAACCTCAATGAGATGAGTTTCGTCTTTAGCTGTGACAATCTCAAAGTCCAGGCGTGAAGATTCGTGACGCACTTCTTGCCGAATCTGTGTCCAGCGAGAAAAAGGCCGTAGGATGCGACTTTCGATAACTTTCCTGACGAGGCGATTCGCTCCCGCGGGGTCAACGCAGACTTTCACTACCTTATGTTCGTCAAAAGAGTGCGGTGTATCGACCATCACAAGCGAATATTCTGTCTTTCGCTTTTCAGATGGCTGATGACTCACGTAGACCTGAACGCCAGGCTCAATAATACCTTCCAACCGACCGCGATCTGCCATGTGGGCGACAACACATCTCCCATCTTCTAATCGAACATCGCACAAAAACTGTTTATAACGTCGCAGGAGTACTCCTTTTAGCCATGGTCCGCTCATTCGGTGCGGAATTATGTGCTGCGAATCCGGTGGCTTCCTCAAGAGTATTTTCCTTGCTCAAACTTTAGCATTAGTTCCACTCACCCATCGAAAATATGCACCTCGAAGACCACCGAGAAGTCTATTTGACCACATAAAAAGCTGAAAAACCTAAGTTTCAACTATTTTGTCGGGCAGATGACGGTGGCATTCTAATGCAGTATTGCTCTCATCCTGTAATGGTGGCACCTGTAAGCGTATGAGCGATTCAAATATACTATTTGCTCTACCTAAAGGTAGAATGCAAAACGGCGTGCTCGAACTTCTCTCCGCCGCTGGCATCAAAATCCGCATGACAGAGCGCGGCTATCGTCCGCTTGTCTCTTATCCGGGCATCGAAGCAAAAATTCTTAAACCCCAAAACATAATTGAAATGCTCCATGTTGGGACTCGTGATCTTGGCTTCGCTGGCGCAGACTGGGTCGCCGAGCTCAACGCAGATGTGATTGAGCTTTTAGATACCGAAATGGATCCGGTTCGGCTGGTTGCTGCAGCACCAAACCCGCTTTTACAAAACGGAGAATTACCAACCGGCCGACATCTTGTCATCGCCTCGGAGTATGAAACGCTCACAAAAAAATGGATTGAAGACGACAAGCTTGATGCGACTTTTGTTCATTCTTACGGAGCAACAGAGGTTTTCCCGCCGGAGGATGCGGACTGTATCGTCGACAATACATCGACAGGCAGCACACTCCGGGCGAATAATTTGAAAATCCTCCGTGAATTAATGCGCTCTTCTACCCGACTCTACGCAAGCAAGAAAGCGGTAGAAGACGCAGAGAAAATGGCGGTTATCGAAAAAGTTGTCGTATTAGTGAAATCCGTTCTTGAAGCGCGTAAGAAGGTGATGATCGAGTTGAACGTTTCCACCGAAAACCTTGATGGTGTCATCGCAGCACTCCCATCAATGCGCGAGCCAACCGTCGCACCATTGCACGGCGGAAACTCAGGCTTCGCAGTCAAGTCAGCGGTACCACGTAAGACGCTGCCACAGCTCATACCTGAACTTAAGAAAAGCGGCGGAACCGATATCATCGTGACCGCGCTGTCTCAGATTGTCTCATGAAAGTTTTTGTTGTTGGGACCGGAACCGCAAACACAGCTTCAGTCCTCGCGGGACTTCGTCGCGCCGGTGCAGATCCCGAACTGACCACAGACGCATCAATATTGAAGGACGCTGCTCATGTAGTTTTGCCCGGTGTAGGCGCTTTCGAGGCGGCACGCACTAGGCTGGATGAGTTCGCACTCGTTGAAGTACTGAAAGAACGTATAACGCAAAATCAACCAACTCTCGGTATTTGCCTCGGTCTGCAACTTATGTGCGAATCCAGCGAAGAAAGTCCAGGAGCAAAAGGACTTGGAATTATCAAGGGCCACGTAGAACGCTTCCCTAATTCTGTCCGCGTGCCTCAGCTGGGTTGGAATCAAGTGCTCGCCAGTAATGGGTGCAATCATCTCAGTACCGGCTACGCTTACTTCGCAAACTCTTATCGGCTTGTTACACCTCCAAAAGGTTGGAGTTACGCTAAAACTGAGCACGCAGGCTCTTTCACTTCGGCGTTCGAACGAGGAAACATCTTAGCATGTCAATTTCATCCCGAACTCTCAGGAAAATTCGGACTGAACCTTATGAAGAGTTGGCTAGGGAGACACTAGGAATGCTGACCGTACGAATCATACCGTGCCTCGACTGCCGAGACGGTCGCGTGGTGAAAGGTGTTAATTTTCAAGGTCTGCGAGATGCAGGGAATCCTGCCGAATTGGCGCAAAGTTACGAATTACAGGGTGCAGACGAGATTGTACTTCTTGATGTTTCCGCAACACCTCAGGGACGAGCAAATCAGACAGATACGGTAAAAGAAGTCCGAAATCGCCTTTCTATACCGCTCACGGTTGGTGGTGGCGTACGCAAGGTAGAGGATGCCGCACGTCTATTGGGAGCCGGGGCGGACAAAGTGGGCATCAACACAGCCGCTGTCGATAATCCAGACTTAATAAACGAAATTGCCGAACGCTTCGGTTGCCAATGTACTGTAATTGCTATTGACGCAGCATGGACCGGTGATCATTGGGAAGTCGTGACTCTGTCCGGTAAAAACCGCACAGGCAAAGACGCAATTGAATGGGCGAAAGAAACGACCCGACGTGGCGCGGGAGAAATACTGCTCACAAGCTGGGACCGCGACGGGACGCGTTCCGGTTACGACCTAAAGCTACTCAGCGCGGTATCAGAGGCGGTGAATGTGCCCGTAATCGCTTCGGGCGGAGCCGATTCACCGCAACACATGATTGAAGCATTAAAATCCGGTGCACACGCGGTTCTTGCTGCCTCAATTTTTCACGACGGAGACTATACTGTCTCCTCGGTAAAAGCTGAACTTGCGAAGCACGGAATAGAGATTAGAAAATGATTGTACCTTCGATCGACTTAATGAATGGACATGCAGTCCAACTCATCGGTGGCAAAGAACTCGCCATTGACGCGGGAGACCCTCGACCGATCGCCAAAAAATTTGGACGAGTGGGAGAAATTGCGGTGATCGATCTAGATGCTGCACTTGGACGAGGAAGCAATAAAGAAGTCATCCTAGACCTGCTAAAGATGGCACCTTGCCGAGTAGGAGGCGGGATAAGAGACCCCGAGACAGCTCTTTTCTGGCTTAATGCTGGAGCGCGAAGCGTCATTCTAGGCACTCAAGCAGTACCCGAGGTTCTCAAACACTTACCGAAAGACCGGGTAATCGCTGCGCTAGACGCAGAACATGGCGAGGTCGTAGTTCAAGGATGGACCGAGAAGACGGGTCAGAAAATAGCAGACCGCATTCAAGTTCTCAATGAATTCGTATCTGGTTATCTCATCACGTTTGTAGAAAAAGAAGGCAGACTTGGTGGAACGAATCTTGACCAAGTAGAACAACTGGTCGACCTCGCGAAGAGTGCTCGCGTGACAATCGCCGGTGGTGTGACAACTACGGAAGATATTTTAGCACTCGATAAACTAAAAGCGGATGCACAAGTAGGTATGGCTCTCTATAGCAATAAGCTTTCACTCAAAGATGGTTTTTGCGCACCACTAACAAAGCAAACCTATCCAATTCTTATTTCAAACCAACACGGACAAGCACTTTGCCTTTCAACTTCAACAGATTTTGATCTGAACGAAGCAGTAGAGAACGGGAAATGTTCGATGGGAGACGTTCTGAAGATTTCGATGTCAAAGGACAGAAACTCTCTACAGGTACTCGTTCGTGCTGCCTCTGCATTGCAGAGTGCTTGGGGAGATATCACAGGATTGCCTGCACTTGCTTCGCGTTTATTGGCTCGACGTTTAGAAGCACCTGCAGGTTCGTATACTCGTAGACTGTTCGATGACCCTGAGCTGTTGAAATCTAAACTCATCGAAGAAGCGGAGGAACTCGCCGATGCAAACACTCCAGCGGAGGTCATTCATGAAGTCGCTGATGTCATCTATTTTGCGCTCGTCGCTGCAGCGCGTGGAGAAGTAAAACTAAGCGAGGTTGAAAGGTGTCTCGATGATCGCGCGCTGAAAGTCATTCGTAGACCTGGGGACGCGAAGCAGTAGGTAGCTCATGAAACTTCGTCGAATCACCCCCACGGAAATATCCGTCACTCGCAATGACCCTGTTGACGAGGAAACATTAGATAAGGCGAGAATAATCGTTAATTCAATTCGAGATCGAGGGTGGGATGCGCTCATTGAATACGCAACCCAGTTTGGAGATATTAACTCTGAAACAAAGTGTATTTACTCACGGTCTGAACTCTCAGCGGCTCTCCAGAAGATTGGAAAGGAAGAACGCGAACTCTTAGAACGAACGGCCCGGCGAGTAACTAACTTTGCTCAGCAACAAAGAGATAGTCTTTTAGACCTGCGAACAACACTACCAGGAGGGTATGCTGGTCATGAATTCGCACCTGTCGAATACGCTGCGTGTTATGCCCCCGGAGGTCGCTACCCTCTTCCCTCATCCGTAATCATGACCGTATGCACAGCAAAAGCTGCGGGAGTTCCGAATATATGGGTCGCATCTCCGAAACCCACTCCAATTACTCTCGCATCAGCAGCCATCTCCGGGGCCGACCACCTACTGGCTATAGGAGGCGCACAAGCAATCGCGGCATTCGCCTTCGGTGCGCATAAAGTCGCTAAATGTGATGTCATAGTCGGCCCTGGTAATCGATGGGTAACGGCAGCAAAACAACTCGTCGCGGGACTCACCTCAATTGATATGTTGGCCGGCCCCTCTGAACTACTTATTTGGGCCGATTCGTCAGCTGATCCCGAAGTCATTGCCGCTGATTTACTCGCGCAAGCAGAACACGATCCGGACGCTCTGCCGATTCTTGTCACGACGAATGACGAAATACTTCCTGCAGTTGAGACAGCTCTTGCGCAACAGCTCGCAATCCTTGAAACCCGTTCCGTAGCGAGTGCAGCAATGAAGAATGGATTTGTCGTTGTTTGTAAATCGAGGAAAGAGGCACAAAAAGCGATAAACCAACTCGCGCCGGAGCATCTGGAGGTGCAAGTCCGGGACTTAGACGAAGCCATTGCCGGGCTCAATCATTATGGGGCTCTATTCAAAGGAGAACAAGCAGCCGAGGTTCTCGGCGACTACGGCGCAGGACCTAATCACGTTCTTCCGACCAGCGGAGCTTCACGATTTACAGGTGGTTTATCGGTTTTGAACTTTCTGCGCATGAGAACATGGATGCAAATCGAACACGCTGCAGCAGCACAAGTTCTCGTTCGAGATGCAGAAAAACTTGCCCATCATGAAGGGCTGCGTGCACATGCCGCATCGGCGAGCAGACGCAAAACGAGTGTTCTTCCTTCTTCGCTCGTGAGCCCCATAAGCATAAACGATGTGATCGATGCTTCAACACGAATACGACCCTATATTAAACCCACACCAGTCAGAAAATACCCACTTCTCAATGAAATCGTCGGGAATGATATCCAAGTGTTTGTGAAGCATGACAATCATTTGCCCACTAACGCATTTAAGGTCCGAAATGGGTTGTCGCTAATCGCGAGTCTAAGTGCCACGGAAAAAAAGAAAGGAGTCATCGCAGCTACGCGAGGTAATCATGGCCTGGGTCTAGCCTGGGCTGGCTCGCGCCTGGACGTACCAGTGAGAATTTGCGTTCCCGAAAACAATAGTGCGATGAAAAATGCCGCAATTAAAAGTCTAAACGCAGAACTTATCGAAATCGGCAAGGATTACGACGAGACCGTCGAAGGGATGCTTAAACTCGCTAAACAGCACGGTTACGTTGTAGCTCACTCCACCAACAATCGAGCTATTATTGCGGGCGCTGGAACCCTTGCTCTCGAATACCTTCAACAGGTCGATGACCTCGACGCACTCGTATTCGCGATCGGAGGAGGCTCTCAAGCTGTAGGAGCCCTAACGGTAGCCGCTTCGATTCGACCAGAACTCGACATATATGGCGTTCAAGCCCAAAAAGCCTCCGCGATTCATGACTCATGGCACGCAAAGTCGCCGATTTCTCTAGATTCAGCGGATACATTCGCAGACGGACTCGCAACCCGAAAAACATACGAACTAACCTTTCAGGCACTTCTTACGGGACTATCAGGTTTTGTGACCGTATCTGAGGATGAAATTGCCAAGGCGATTCAGCATTTTGTGCGGGCGACAGGCTCAATCGCAGAAGGTGCCGGGGCCGCTGGCTTAGCAGGCCTTATAAAACTCGGGCCAAAACTCGCCGGAAAACGAGTGGGCGTCGTGTTGTGTGGATCAAATATCGACCCTGAAACACTAAAATGGGCGCTTTCTCGTTCGTAAGTATCTCGAAAGACTTTAGGAGTATCGACCTTAGAGACAGAGTTTCTCCAAATCGTAGAGGACTAGATTGAGATTCTTCTTTACGAATAGCCCTCCGCCGATAGCAATAAAGGAATCTGAAAGATGCCGGCGGTACCATTTACTGGACCTCAAGAAGACCTCTCCGTCAGTGACGTTCTGGTCTGCGTTTTCTTCCCAATCGGTCATTGTTAGGGCCTGAAGATACAAGACAGCGTTGGTAAGTGAGGCAAGGTTTTCAAGCGCAAGTTTACACTGCTTGTTGTCGAGATACTGAAGTACGCCCTGGCAAACCACAAAATCGTAAGTTTTAGCATCCCGGTAAGTAACCACCGACCCCTGAGTCCAACCGTATTTCTTACACAAGTACTCGCTAAAATCGACGCCCTTGTACCTTGCACTTGGAAAATATTTTCGGGTTGCTTTTTGCCAGTGACCGACGCCACAGCCCATATCCAAGATTTGATAAACTTCGACATCAAGGAATCGAAAATAGGCGGAAGCGAATGCAGCAAGTTTGTTTATCGCAGCCTGATCGGAAACACGCGTTTTCTCATTCAGATAATATTTTTGGTAATAAGCTTTGCCGAACTTTTCGTTGCTGTCATTCATTCCAAACTACAACTTGAGCTCGATTGAATCACCAGAGTCCGCTTTCTTATCAAGATTGCTAAATTTCTCATTCGTGTCGGCCGCATCAAATACTGTATCCAGTAAAGTTTCTTTTGAGCCCTTAAAATAGACGTCGAGAAGCAAAGTAGTCCCTTTGAAGGAAACCTCTTTTACCTTCGCAACCTTATCTAGCTTCTTGATAAATTTGAGAAACGGGCGAGCGACCTTACGATAATGTGTAACATTGGTAACACTGACGCGAAAACGCTTACCATTTGCTGCTTCTTTCTCCCAAGCAGATACGAGGCTCTCAAGGATTTGACGCGTCAACTTTGGAGCGCCGCGGCGAACCGCCTTAACTCGCGCTAGGTCTTCGTTGGCACCTACTCCACGACCAACCGTCTCGGCACTCGTCATCACTTTGCCGGTATTCACATTCACTGCCCGGATATTGAGCACCGCGGACACATAATACATGCTGTTGCCCATTTCGTTATACGCCGTGTGCTTCACTTCCGCTGAACCAACAATCGCAACGTCGGCGCCGAACTGAGCTGCTACGCGGGCCGCTTTTTGAGCATCGCCTAACGCTTCATTTAATTTTGTTTTTTCAGGCGTGTGCGATTTGTCGACCATTTCAAAATCACGAGAAATAAGCACTTTTTCGATTTCAGTCAGTATCGTCGGGCGGTCAATCCATCTCGTCTTATTGAATTGGTCGGTATACCGCTCGCCCGTAAGCACCATCACTTTTGGATTTCCGACCTCTGATAATAGAGCTCGTAACTTCGCAAGTGCGTCCTTGAGAGGACCCTTTCTGACTTTTGCTTGAACCTTTACTCGGTATAACTTTCCGTCTTGTGACTCAGAAATAATCTTGTACCGTGAAACTAATCCCTTCGTTTTTGTCGTGACCTGCTCTTCGACTTTAGACAAAAACTCCGATTTGTCGTTCTTCAATGTCTCTTTTTGTTTTACGCTGAACGTTGACTCGATGTACGTTCCAAGAGCCTGAGCAATTGCCTGGCTAAGTGCATTTTGAATCGCGGCATTTCTGGCCTTCGACTGACCAACACTGCCGATATCGGCGACACCTTCGACGACAACTACTTCATCAGCAAGTTTGATGCCCTTCGCGACACTAGGTGCCGCAGACAATAGAGTCATACTCATAAGTAGACCGATGGCCAGTCCTCGCAAAATCATGATATCGCTCCCAAAGTCAGTCCCTAGAGACCACTCACCTCTACTGACCAAAATATGTGCTTTTTCGCAACTAAGAACGGGCAAACAGGTAAAGTGCCGTAGAAAAAGCTGACTTTAAAAGTCAAAAACTTAGAATACTCCATTACTTACCTAGAAAACGTAGAACCTTACCCCTCACGGATGTATTTCTTCGAGGCGCGCTGCGCACAACCATACGTTCATGGTAGCGCAGAAACGCTGGGCTGTTGAGAGGCGACATTTCGGCTTCATCATACCCGGACTCGTCGCCGGCCCAAACAGAGCCGTGCACGAGCGGAGAAGCGTCGACCTCAAGATCAAAGGCGGAGATAAGCTCTGATTCCCGGAGGAAGATCACTTTTTGATCTTGATAGGGGCGCGCAGAGGTCAAACTTTTCTGAACAATTCTCGGACCCAGTTCGTCACCTGCAACAAAATAATATTCCCACTCTTTCGGATCAACGACGCTCTTAGCCGTCGGTAACCCAATGGCGTGCCGGAAAGCGGGATCTTCGGCAATTAAACGACGACCTTCTTTACCGAGACGAAGTGTTCGTGGCGGTCCCTGATAAGCAGGTGCTGAGACTTCTTTTGATGGAAGTGGCGGCACGAAATCGATCTCTTGAGCAGCCGAAATACCTGGATTTAGGATCTTGATCGAGCCAGCGCGTGGCTCAGCAGGCTCATTCCAATCAATGTCTTCAATAATAAGAGATACGGTACTCGGATAAGAGACCTCTTCGAGTGCATCCTCAGGAAGCTCAAACACGGGTTGCTGCGAAGCACCCGAGGTTTGATTGGTACCGACGTGACCAAGCGGAACATCGTCTGGTGAGATCATTCTGTCAATCTCACCGAAGACGTCTTCGTTAAAGTATGCTGCTAAACCACGACCAGCTCCGTATCGCTGGAATAATAAACGCAACTCTCGGGCAACTTGTTTTGTATCTGTTGGACGCGCATTCGGACTTTTTTGAATCATATAAGCCAAGTAATTCAAAGCTTCCTCAGGAACCTCGTCCTTGAGCTTATCGTACCAGCTCCTATGCCCTTGAAGCGCCAGACTTCCAAAGGGTGCCACGACTTCTCCTGCAAGTAACTCAATCAGTAACAGACCAAGAGTGAAAATATCGGCACGCGGTCCAACGGCTCTTCTTCCAAATTGTTCGGGAGCAAGATAAGGCAATCGGATCTTACGGTAAATGGTATCAGACGCTACAGGATACGAGACAGCAATCTCTCCGAGCTTCGTAATGCCATCTTTCGTGACGAAGATATTCTGGGGGCGCAGATTACCGTGAACAAGATGCATTGGTTGACCTTCTTGATCAGACAATTTGTGAACGTGGTCGAGAACTTCAGCGATTTGGATACCTAAGTCGAGGACGGCTCCTAACGGATGACGTCTTGTCTCAGCGACCTGATGAAGTTCTTTTAGAGACATGCCGTCAACCATTTCCATGGTTATGTAAGGAATGCCGTCAATTATACCGCCGCCATACGTTTCAACCATATTGAAATGCTTCAGTTGCTCGCTGATCCGGATTTCCTCCGAAATGTTGGCCACTTCTACTCGCGCTAATGCGGGCTTTGGCACACGCTTTAAAATGCATGTCTTTTGTTCACGTTGTTGACCGGCAACCCAGACTTCAACTCGTTGGTCACCACCGACACAAGCGATTAACGCATATGGCCCGAAACGCTCATGTTCGTTATCGGTCTCGATAACTTCTGGCCCAGACAATTGCTCCGCTGACAAGCTGTCTGTATCGTGGCTCAGAATCTCAGGTCGAATATCTAGATTAAGCTCAGCAACGTCAAATATCTCCGTATGAGAGTTTTCCTCGTCGTCATCCTCTTCTTCATACTCAATATCAAACTCTAGGTCGCTCGTATCAGTAGACACAGTTGCATGATAACAAGTCTGTAAAGCGTGTAAACCCCAGAGTGAGATACAAAGCACTGTTGCGCTACCAAAACCGGAATAAAGCAATTGCCATTGGCTTTTCCTCGTTTGTTGGTTCATTGTCAGCCAGAGCGTCGTGAGAGTATTATCCTTCCTGCTATTCTTCAGCATCCTATGCCTAGTCGGGTTCTCGTTGCACTATTACTTCTGGGTGCGACTTATTCGAGGACCGGAGCTGGGAGAACCCTGGACCACTATCGGGCGCTGGAGCCTTATTTTTCTCGGCGTCATCGTTCCTCTATCGGCCATGCTGTCACGAACACTTCCCCGACATCTCTCCTCACCCCTCTCTTGGCTCGGGTATATATGGATGGGCACAGCCTTCTATCTATTCATCTCAACCGCTGCCACAGACATCGTAAAATTCTTGGGTGAGCTATTGATAAAATTATCGTCGGAACCAATCCTAGATGAGGGACGACGTCAGGTCGTCGCGCGAATCGGTGCAAGCGCTGCGGGCCTTAGTGCTGGCGCGGCAGTGATTTTAGCCACACGAAACGCTACCGACATTCACGTTGAAGAAGTCAATATCGTAATTCCCAAACTCCCGACAAAACTCGATGGGATGACGATTGCTCAACTGAGCGACATTCATATTGGGCCACTTCTCGAGCGAGGTTTTTGCGAAAAAATTGTTGGAATAACAAATGGATTACGACCGGATGTTGTCGCCATCACGGGTGATCTCGTCGACGGGTCTGTCAAACAACTCCGGCCTCATGTTGCCCCACTGGGCAATCTGAAGGGTAAAATGGGAAATTATTTTATCACCGGGAACCATGAGTATTATTCTGGTGCAACTTCGTGGCTCAATGAGGTTAGACGCCTGGGCATCCGAACGCTTGAAAACGAACACGTCTTAATAGGTGATGATGCGGCAAGTATTGTGTTAGCGGGGGTAACGGATTACACAGCCGGGAGGTTCTCACCCGCTGCCGCACCGAGCGTAGAAAAAGCGCTCCGAGGCACTAACAATGACCAGGCCGTTGTCTTACTCGCTCATCAACCGAAAGAAATAGAAAACGCGGCAGCTCACAACGTCAGCCTCCAGGTCTCCGGGCATACACATGGCGGTCAAATTTGGCCTTTCAATGTGCTCGTCCACATGGCGCAGCCATACATCGCGGGGCTGTACAAACACAACGAAGCCACGCAGATATATGTCAATCGAGGTACTGGCTTTTGGGGGCCTCCGATGCGACTCGGCTCACCTGCTGAAATTACAAAACTGGTTTTGACATCGAGTTAGAAATTAATCTCGTCGCAAGATAAATCCGTTGGGCAATCGCACGGAGCGAACGTCCGACGCTGGTTCTGGAATCATCATAATGCCACCCGGCAAGTGACTGAAAGGAAAGAATCGGGCTGACTCAAGCGCTGTAAGTTGACCGCTATGATTGAGCATACTCACCTCGGTTATTTGACCACCTATTGCATCGGTTGAAGGTACCTCGTTACCCCAAGAAGCCGTTCCATCGATGTCTACTAAGATACTTCGCCATGATTGGTGGCCTATCGGAGGGTGAACATATGCGAGTCGATTCACATACGAAATGCGATCAAAGAGTGCTGAATATTGATAATCGCTGATCCACCGAGGGTCACAATAACTCATGACGTCTTTGTTATCGACGGGGTCTACAAGGACCTTTGAAATAAGATCGTAACCCCACACCCCAAGCTGGGCATTAGAATATGGATAGTTACCATCACTCTCTTGATTCGGACCCAGACCGCACGGTGCATGCCTACGACCGTGTGCGTGACCAACCTCATGGATGAAGGTACCAACAGAACGATCACCATCGAACCCTAAACCGATGCTTCCGCGAACGTAATCATTCTCTGGGTCCGGAGAAAGACTGCTCAATCCAGCAATACAACCGCGATTGCAGTAAGAGGAAAAACTATCTTTCGGACTAAATATCCCGTAGTAATATTCATTCCTAGCAGCGCCCTCACTACGACGAAGATTCAGAATCGCTTGGAGAAGCGGACCCCAACCATTACCGAAAGCTTGAACCTCTCGGTCCCAACCAAGAGGTTCACGAACGGTAATTTCAATTTCCGGTGTGGGAAATAACTTAAACATTCCTTCTCGATAACGTTCAAGCTGTTCGGGGGTTGTCGAAGGCAGTCGACCTGTCCCATCAAAATCATACCGGATAGGTATCAGCGTAATTTTGACACTCTCACCTGAACTCTGTGCTTGCATGGCCGAAAGCGTGTCCGAACGAGGGTAGCGAGACGAATCAGATACGCCAGCATAAACTCCGGGTACTTCTTCCTCCAGGGAAATCGACCATCTCAAATCCGCTACCATGTACGACGCATCAATTTCGAAATTGATAGAACTTGCGAGAAAGCTCTCAGAAGACGCTCTTGAAATCTGTTTGGTTGTAACAAGTTCTTCTTCACCAAACGAGGAACCTTCCAACTTTAAACGCGCAAGAACTGATCGAGAACTCCATTCATCTAGAGGCTGAACATAAACGCGTAGAAGCGCTGGGCGATTCTGTATGATCGGAGCATTTCTTTGTGAAACAGGAGTTCCATCCTCCACCAAACGAATTTGAACACCTTGGAAAATATCAATATTTGAGATCGCGAGTCCCTTGACGAGCTCACCCGGGCCACTGGGGTCGATTGTTCCTGCATCTACTGTCGCTTCACCGGCATCTACAATCGTAACAGGAAAACCACTGTCCGGTATTGGAATGGAAGCATCAACCGTTGTCGTTGAGCTCATGGTCTGTTGGGAACGACGACGCGGCGTTGCCGTTCTTACATCTTCGGAGCAAGCCAAAAGAGCCGACAGTAAGAAAAAACTCACCATCACGGGCACTAATGCGGCACGAAAATCCGAGAATATTTTTGAGCACGTCATCCTTACCATTTACAATGACACGAAAATTTCGAATTACTATCAACCCATCGTCGGGTTCACCTCTGGTAAAATTCCTATTTCCGAGGTAAGCACATGTAAGACACTCTCCTTCTAAAGGGATTTCCGTAGACTGTCAGGAGTAAACTTTAGCAAATCAAAAAATGAATGAAGCCAAGGTAACATTGCAACGCAGCCTCACTCTATTTGACGTGATCGCATTAGGAATCAACGGAGTCATCGGCTCTGGTATTTTCTTACTTCCTGGGCTCATGGCTGAAAAAATCGGTCCAGCCACACTTCTCGTGGTTCTGTTCGGTGGCTTCTTATGTTTTCTTATCGCTTTATGCTTTGCAGAAACAGGCAGCTATTTTTCGGGCACCGGCGGCCCTTATCTTTACGCTCGTTCTGCCTTCGGAAACTTTGTAGGATTTGAAGTTGGCTGGATGACCTGGTGTGTACGAGTTATCTCCTGGGCAGCTCTAGCCAACGCATTCGCGATCAAACTTATCCCTTTTCTACCAAACACACTGCACGGACAGGCCTGGGTCTCACCAACTATTGTGACCCTCATTATTGTAGGGCTCACAATTCCAAATATTTTTGGGGCTCAGTTTGGTGCAAAGCTTTCCTCGTTTTTTACTGCAGCAAAGCTTATCCCAATTGTCGTTTTTATAACTGTTGGATTGTTCTACATTGACACCAGCAAATTTACGCCTTTCGCGCCGAATGGCTACGCCCAATTCGGCGAGTCCACCGTGACCTTGCTTTACGCATATGTTGGTTTCGAGGTACTTGCTGTGCCGGCCGGAGAAATGAAAAATCCCAAACGCGCAATTCCAGTCGCGTTACTTACGGTCCTTCTTCTATGCTCCTTCGTTTACTTCCTCATCATGGCAGTGACATTCGGGACGTTGGACAACGTTGCAGCCTCGACCAATGCCGTCGAGGATGCGAGTCGAGTCTTCATGGGGCCTGCAGGAGGGACTCTCATAGCAGTCGGTATCGCAGTGTCCATCTTTGGTGTAAACGCTGGATCAGCTCTCATCACGCCTCGTTGTCTATATGCCTTAGCTGAGAATCAGCAAATGCCCCCAATTTTCGCGAAATTGCACTCGAAGTATAAAACTCCAGTGATGGCCATTGTTGTTTCTGCGGTGATCAGCTTAGCCCTTGGTCTTAGCGGTTCTTTCAAGCAACTAGCGGTGATCAGCGTTGTTGCTCGCTTCTCACAGTATATACCCACTTGTCTCGCGATTTTTGTGCTGCGGAGAAAACAAGCCACGCCCGGATTCGTTTTACCAGGTGGGATGCTCATCCCGACAGTCGCCCTTGCTCTTAGTGTGTTTATACTTGCGCAAGCCGAAGGGCGGCAGTTGCTGGCAGGCCTGCTCGCCATCGTGATTGGAATACCGGTGTACTTTTTTTCTAAGAAACAAAGCGCTGCTGGCTAAGCGCCAAGTATAGATTGTGGTAAGAACCAACTCTATGAACTATCGTAGAGCATTGATCATGTCTTGCATGGCTGTTTTTGCGTCGCCAGCATTGGCTGAAACTGAACTAGAGTGGGGTGGCAGAATTCAATCCGATGTCCGTGGCCGAATCCAGAGTAAAGAAGTCGGAAAATTTTATGATACCCGAACGCTAAATACCGGCATTGTAAGAAACGAAAATATTTTTAAGCTCAATCTCGGCGCGTATGGAAATAGATTTCAAGGAATTGTGGACATTGATTTCGTCTGGCTCGGGCGGACACCAGACGTTTCGAAGCTTGCTGACCTTTCAAACCGAAACGTGGTCGAACCCTTTCGAATCGAAGCCCACAGCGTATATTTTGAAGGCACGGACGTTTTTGTTGACGGCCTCGACCTGCGAATTGGACAACAGATTGTAAATTGGGGTGTGGGGGATCAATTCAATCCCACCAATAATCTTAATGCCGATGATCTTGAAGACCCTCTATTGTTTGGTGTGCAACAGGGCAACCTTATGGCGAAAGCCGATTATTCTTTCTCCGACTCAACCACCTTCAGCGGCGTACTGGTTCCCATTTTTCGACCGGCACTCCTCCCGCGAACGGGCGATCTCGCGCTCGCTCGGCTTGACCGTCTCCCACATACCGATGCAGGGCTACGCCATAGAATCCGAGTAGACCAAGCTGTCACAGATGAAGGACTTTTGGGCGAAGGCTCACGATATCCAACAGTCTCGAGAAATGTAAATTTGATTATGCCGAATACGAGCTTTCAAAATATGCAGTTCGCTTTTCGGCTAGCCACGACAATCGCCGAGCAAGACGTAGCGCTCAGCTACTATCAAGGAAGAAATGATTTTCCGGTCGCTCATGCAAATGTCACGACTCAAATCGCCGAGCCGACTTGCAATCCAAATGATCCGATGGACTGCATTGATGGACTTCTTTTGACCGACTCGGACTTAATTTTCCCTAAAATGAAAGTTGTTGGTCTAAACCTCAGTGGCGAAAAAGTGATCGGATATCGATTTGAGGCAGCTCTTATTTTTCCTCAAGAAATTTCGATTCGCATGTATCAAAAAGACGTAACGGTTGCTGGCGTAGCCAGTCCGTTTGAGTACGATTACAATCTTGAGAACAACGCGAAACCACTCGTCCTCGAAAGTACTCCATTTTTGAAATGGGTATTAGGAATCGACTATACAATCACAGACAATATCTATGTGAATGCACAATGGGTACATGGACTTGTTGATGAATTCGGGGCTGGAGATTTTCTACAGGAAGGCTTCACGGTCAGAAATGGTGGGGTTCTCGACGAAGACATCATCAACCCTCTCGACTGCCGGGGACTGGATGGCTTATATGCTCGGGCCAGCGAATGCGCTAAAGAGACTCTAAGGCCCCGAATCGGTGATTATGCAGTATTGGGTATAGATTACAATTTTGCGAGCGGAGATGGCCTATTCCGACTCTTTGTCATCACGGATGTCACACCGATGTACGAAGAAAAATACAGCGCGAGTACTGGCAAACGAGAACGTACGATTATTAATCCGCTCACTTCAGAAAATTTCTCCATGACGATATTTCCTGAGCTAAACTACAAATTCGGTGAAGGCTTTGAGCTTTCAGGCGGAGCGCTCATTCAATTGGGTGATGAAGACTCCAAATTCGGCGAAGCAGCTGCCGGCGGTAGCATGATATGGACGCGAGGTCGATTTAGCTTCTAGCGAGCCCGTTGTAGGTAGCGTCGACTAAATATCTTGTCTTTGACACCCTGATTTACTTTCCATTTCTTACGAGTCAGCGAAGTTACCTGCTCATTTTTTGTATGGTCCGTCATTTTGTGGATTTTAGCAGTGCAAGCTTTGCCTTGGCATGTGTATTCCGTTCGTGTCTCCGTCTTAATCTTCAGACCTTTCTCGTTATGGTATTGAAGCTTCGTCGGCAAAGTAAGCTTCTTATCGACTGTGACCATTATTGCAGGGTACGGAGCATCAGTGCCCTCTTTCGCTTTCAGGCTAAGATTCCACACCTTCTCATCCTGAGACTCTATCGACCCACTATATTTATCCGCAAAAGACGCTAAGGCCATATCGTCATTACTAAAGGCCGTTCCCATGACACCCTGCCGTGTGACATGACTCGCTACGCGCCGAATCTTTTTGAAGGAAGGAAGATATACATACATTTGGGTCTGACTCAGGACTAATATTTTGGTTCCTTTGACGTCAGATGGCGCCGTAAACTTCGTGAAGCGCTTTTCACCTTTCACTGTGACTTCTATCCCAAGAACTCGCTCGTCCTTACCTGCTTGTTTATCGCGGATCTCGTAGAGCATGTACTGATCTTCGGCTCCCGACATAGCAATATCCATCTCTTTTAAGATCTTGGATACATCGGACGCCGCGCTCGGGGACGAAATGCCAAAAGCGCACAAGAATGGGAGTGTTCTACTAAAAAAAGCGCGTGGTTTCATAAGCATACTGTCGATAGTAGTAAACCTAGGCTCGCCAAATGCCAAGTCCCACCCTATCGATATCTTCGTTTTCGAGCCAGAGCAGGAACTGTCACAAAGGTTGCTACGGAAGCAACCAGCATTGCGGTACAGGTGAGCCAACCCACGTTTTGTAAAGCTTTCGCCTCACCAAGAGTCAGAACGTAAAAACCCGCAGCAACCATCAGAGCATTGGTCCAGATTGCTGGACCCGTCTCTGACGCGGAACGTCGCGCTGCTTGCGGTAACGAATCGCCTTCACCTGCTCGCCAGTGAGCAACTAAGTGCACCGCATAATCGACACCCACGCCGATGATGATACTCGCAAGCATACTGGTACCGATATCGAGATTGACTTCGGCCAGTCCCATACCGCCGTACACCACTAATAATGTAACTATAGTCGGAGCGCTGGCCAACAGACCAGTCATCACCGAACGAAAAAGAATGGATAAGACCAACCAGACGAGTGAAAGCGCAAGTACTAAACTCTTGAATTGATTTTTCACTACGCTGCGAGACATTCCGCGGTGGAGGACAGGCAAGCCGCTGACTTGAATCGCTGCATCTTCTGTACGTGGGATGACCTCTCGCTCAACACTCAATGTAGTCAATGCATCGGTAAACATCTCCGTGAGCATCGGCTCGTTGGCCAATGTCGCTATTCGACTTGCTCGTTGCCTGGCTGCTTCTAACTGCGCAAAGCTATGAAGCGGTGCTTTGAGAAACTCGACCATATCGTCAACTAATAACTCCGGGTCTTCATCTTCCTCAGCAAGTGGCTGAACAATGGGCGCTATTTTTGCGCGGATGGCATCTCCTGAAAAATGAGTAGGCAAATCAATAAGGGAGTCCGCGAGCGAAGCCGCTATTTCAGGTTGAAGTTCGATAAGTGCCTCTTCGGAGAGTAAGAGTTCTTCTACTTTAGGGATGAGCATCTTCGTTGAAATTTGCACATTGTCTGAGCTTATTTCGCTGGAGATTGTCTCCTCATTGAGTTTTAGACCTTTATGTTGAGCGATGACCAAGAGTCGATCTCGTAAATATCTTGTTAGCCTTTCAGTGCTTCGCCCGGAATCACGAGAAAAATCAGAGAAATTGTCCCATTGAGCGACCTGTTCAATCCTGAGAAGAAGTTTCTCGATTTCTACAGCGTCACGAACGCCTAACTTGATGTGAATAATCGCTTCTTTCCGGTCAGCAGATACCAACTGATTGACGGCAGCATTGCCCGCTAAAAACCCGTATAATGCTTTGGCCTGTTCCTTCTGGAAGGGAATCCGGCGAACTCCGTCAAAAGCTTTATTGACCTCAGAAATCACGCTACTGATTGATTGCGTTCCTGTAACACCATCAATTCGCTCAAATTGATCGGACAAAGCTTGGATTTCGCGTAAACTTGCTGGATCTTCAAAGTCTCCCGTAAGGCGAACTTGAACGTAAATAGACCCCCCAAATTTAGAAAGAAAAAAACTGTCCGCAAGGTCAGGCGGGCTTCCCGATGCAAAGAAGCTACGCTGGTCCATTCTCGTTTGCACTCGCGAAGAAAAAATAAAACCAAATACTACGATACCCAATAACAGGAGGCTCGCTTTCATTCGGTGCTGACTCGCTTTCTCAGAAACAATCGCTATTTTTGCGCTGTAAGACCCCGCGGAGGGATTCTTCGCTTCTAGCTTAAGTAGGAAAATGACGGCGGGGACCAAGGTAACCGACAAGACCAAGGTCGCAAATATGCCAACAGCGGTGAACAACCCAAAGATACGCATTGGTTCTATGTCCATCGCAACAAAAGAGATAAGGCCTGCGACCGTCGTCAATCCTGCCCCAATGATGATTGGGCCGGTTGAAATCATTGCTTCCCGCAAGGCTGTTTCGGCGGGGAGATCTGCGCGAAGTTGATAATACCTTGCAAGCATATGGATACCGTAAGCACTACCGATTGCGAAAAGGATCACCGGCATCGAACTGAGTATAATATTGTATTTTACACCAAGCAGCCCCATTGTTCCCATAGAAACCGCGATGCCAATGCCGGTAGAAACAAGTGCGAGCGTCGCTCCAATGAAATCTCGAAACGCCAGTAAGACAAGAATAACGATGACAATAACTGACCATGGAGTGAGCTTTTGAAGGTCCCTTTGAGTCGTTTCGTAAATATATGAAGAAATGAATGGAGCTCCGCCGAAATACAGCTGCGACGCGTCAAAGTACTTTGATACAACGTGTTTTATTTTTGCCGCAAATTCCTTTGGATCAGTACCAAACCCAGCGAAGCAATAGATGACTACAGAAGTGCCGTCTGCTGAGATGAGTTGATTGACCACAAGCTGCTCGTCCATCACTCTGCCGCGCAACTTCTTAGCTTCGTCCGTACTCTTCGGAATGGCGTCCACCAAATAATTCGTTTCGATACCTCCTTCTGCAGATGCTCGAAAGGCTTGCACATTGGTTATGCTAAGTACCGATTCAGTAATCGTCATTTCATCAAGTGACTTCGTCGCTTGGGCCAGTTTTTCTAGAAAGCTCGAAGTGAAAACGTCGACTCCATCAATCCCCACGATCGCGACGTCAAGCCCACCAAACTTCTTATTGATTTCATAGAATGTTTCGACGTCTTTATTTGGTCTGGGCAAAAAAGCGAGAAGATCATCGTCTCTTTCAACTTGGAAGGCTCCAAATCCACTGACGCTTGCTACAAACAGCGTGATAAGAACCACGCACCACGCCGTCGTCTTATTTTGCAGTTTATTAGACCATCGCTCCATAAGCCCTTTCTTTTTGTTCGACTTCATCGTCGCAATGCTTTGCCCTTGGTGCATAAATCTACCCCCAAAACGGCGCTAAACTCAAACTAGAAACCGAAAAACTTCAAAGTTATCGCGTAGTTCTTGACGACAATTCCAGTCCGTGGACAGATAGTAACTCGTGAATAGCATCCTTCGCACAGTCGTCGTTTGGGGAACAAAATACCCAAGCCAATGTTTGCTGCTCGCCGCCGTACTCTCTGTACTGGGTGGAATGCTTGGTGCCAACCTGGATATTTCAACATCGCGTCGTGCGATGGTCAGTGAAACGGAACCGCACTGGCAAAGGTACCTGGCATTTACGGAGGAATTCGGGGTTCCAGAAGAATTGATCATTTTTCTCGAGGGCGATGACCCCAAACAGGTGCGAGCAACATCGGAAGAAATCGCCCAAGCACTCGCCAAATATCCAAATCAGGTAAAGTCAATCTTTCACCGCGTTGACTTGCAGGCGTTTCGTAATCGTGCACCCCTTTACCTCGGATACGAACAAATCCAAGGCCTGAATCAGCTGGCGCGAACAAGCGCCTTTGCAAAACTTCGAAACGAATCTGGAGCCGCTGGTCGGCTTTCTGCCATCAATGAAATTCTCGAAAGAGCACCTGAAATCTGGAGCAAGAGCGCTGTACCAACCTCTCTCGAACCAGCCTTTGCTCTTGTCGATAACATTCTCGGCGAATTTTCAAAATACGTATTGTCGGACGCAGAAGAAGCGGTTCCGACTGTTACCTCGATTGATTCTGCCGTATTATCAAAGGTCGCAGGGAATCCATTGCGAGGCTCAGGGCTAGATCAATGGGGCTACCTGAGCGCAGATGGCGGTAAGAAAGCAATCATATTTATCAGACCGGCCTTCAATAGCGACAGCATGAGTCTTCTCATGCCGTTCGTCGAGCTCGTACGCGAAACCTGTGTACACGTGACCAGAAGTAAGAAAAACGTAAAATTTGGTCTTACAGGTCTACCGATGATCGAAGTCGACGAGCATCATGCGATGACCAGTGATACTCTCCTTACAACTCTTATTGCGGTCCTGGGCGTCCTCATCTTATTCATGAGCTTCTTCCCGCAACCTCGATTGCTTCTGATTGCGCTGGCGCCAATTTTAGTCGGCGTATTGGTGACGGCAGGATTTGCTTATGTAATTTACGGCTACCTTAATCTTCTATCTTCATTTTTTCTCGTAATTCTTATTGGAATGGGTGTAGACTTTTCCATCCACATCATTGCCAGATCCGTTGAAAATCAGGCGGTTGGCGGTTCCGTAGAGGACGCCGTAACGCAAGCAGTGCTCACCTCCGGGCGCGGAATTCTCACAGGCGGATTTACTTCAGCTGGGGCTTTCGCCGCCGTTGCATTTTCGCGCTTTCAAGCAATGGCGGAAATGGGTGTCGTAGCCAGTTTTGGCCTGATTGTCACAATGTTCTCCGCACTTATCCTTATCCCGGCCCTCATTGTTAAAATGAAGCCGCCTCCTCTTAAGAATCGTCCCGGTTTTGGCTTCATGGCAAATTTGAGTGGGTTTATCGTAAAATTTCGGTACCCGTTATTGATTATTTCGCTTGGACTCTCCGTCTATATGGCTGACGCCATGCAAAAGGTGCGCTTTGACTACAGTTTACTAAACTTGTTGCCTACCGGAACTGAGAGCGGCCAGCTGATGACTGATATGGTCGAACATAAAGAACTATCAGCAAACGCTGTTGTTGCAGTTGTTGATTCCATTGACGAGGCTCGAAAGCAGGCGAAGAAATTTGAAGAACTCCCTAGCGTTCATAGATCAGCCAGCGTTGCGTCATTTTTACCTGGGGCGCAAGAAAACCGAATTGCTCAGTTGCAAACAACGCTGCAAAACATCGAGGAACGAGATGCTGAATGGAAACAACAAGACAATTCCGATACTAAGAAAGATGACCTAGAAGAGGAACTTGAGCGGATTCTAGAAGTCATGGAAAAGCTGCAAGATGTTGTTTTTCGTCGAGGCGACAGCAAGAGTGTCGCCCATCTCGAGTCTAGCATCGAGTCTATTCAAGATATCATCGACGAGATCGGGTCATCTCGAGACGCGGTGATGAGAGCTCGGGTTGACGCATTTACAGCGAATTTGATCGTGTACTTAGAAATGGGTATCAAAGCGATCCAATCAACCATAAAGGAAGGTCCCATCACCCCAGAGACACTACCGTCAGGCGTCAAAGAGAGATTTGTCGGCAAGACAGGAAAATTCGCTGTCTATGCATTTCCCGAAAAAACAATGTGGGAACGTGAAAACCTTACTCAATTCATTGTCGAAACAAGTTCTGCTTCGAATGCACTCACAGGTTTCCCTGAAACCTACTGGCACAATACTGGCATGGTCTATAACGGTTTTCGTCAAGCCGCGTTATACGCCTTTATTGCAGTCTTTATCTTACTTCTCACTGATCTTCGGAGTTTTAGGTACCTTACTGCTGGGATTATTCCGCTCGCGCTCGGGTCTATATGGATGCTCGGTTTCATGAAAGTGCGGGCGATTGACTACAACCTGGCCAATATTTTTGCGCTTCCTTTGATTCTAGGTGTTGGTATTGATAATGCAATCCACGTGCTTCACCGATTTAAGCAATCTGGGAATCTCCTCGAGACGCTTCAAAATACGGGTGGTGCCATTACGCTTTCATCCATGACGACCATGGTTGGCTTTGGTTCGCTCCATTTTGCTCAACACCAAGGCATGAAAACACTAGGAGAAATTCTATTTGTGGGAGTGGGATGCTGTCTTGTTGCTGCGTTGATTACTTTACCCGCAATATCACGTATATTACCGAAAGGTGGTGACTGAGGTTTATTATGAGAATTCTCGCATTATGCTGCATCACTCTCATTTCAGCCGCGACCCTGCCTGGCAAAGTCTCAGCTAAACCTGATCTCACGTTTCTCATCTGCCAACCAGGCGGACCTGATCTTAAGGATCAAGAACAAGCACTGATGCGTGACTTTTATAGCTACGTTGGAAAGCGAGTTGGAATTACGCAGGAGAATATTTCAGGAGAATATCTTACCAAGCGTAAAAAATGCCTCAAGGCCCTCAAACAAAAGCCATCAGTACTTATGCTCTCATTAGACATGTATTTGTCTGCTTCAAGAACGAAGTCTCTCACGCCAGTCGCTCAAATTAAGATACGAGGAAAAACCTCTGGTCGATATTTTCTAATGTCTAGCATTGAAGGCCCGAAAGAACTTAGCGCGATTCGAGGTAAACAGATTAGTGGCACTATGGTACACGACCCAGCTTTCGTAGCCAAAGTTGTGATGAACGGACAACTCGGTGCTGTAAATACGCTCAAGTTAAAGCCTCAGAAATTAGGCTTACGAGGCGTTAGAGACGTGATTCGAGGTAAGTCGGCTGCCGTCCTTCTTGATGAAGCTCAGTATAATGCAATTGAGGGCACACCTTTTGAAAAGAAATTACAATTAGTCTTCACGTCGGATTCTCTGCCAAATGCACCGATTGCGGTCAGCACATCGAAAGTTAAGGGCTCAACTCTAAAAAAAATGCAAAATGTAATGCGGGAAATGACGAAGGATCCTGAAGGCAAAAAACTTCTTGATGCTTTTGGAATTGAGGCATTTGTCGCGCCAAAAAAGAACACGTGGAACTCAATGATGGAGAAGATTAGTCGATGAAATGGACGGTTCGCCAAACCATCTTAGCTACCTTCATAGTTTTAGGTACTGCGTGTGCCACAACACCTGTCATACAAAATCCATCGGGCGAAACGCATGCCATCGTAGCTCAGAAAAAAGCGCTACCAACCTCCAGCGCTGAACTTCATAAAATATTGGACGATGCCGCAGACTACGGACCAGACGAAGACAAAGGACTCTTTGCAATTTCTGCGGCCACAAAGCTGTTAGAAGATGATTCGCTTGCGCGTATTCATGGCTGGAAAGGAGCACGGGCTATTTTTCTGACCGTAATCGCTAACCGCAAACTACTTGACGTGGACCGAGCTAATCAGTGCGATATCTGGTCAAAAATAACAGACGAAAACAAAAAACAAGTTCAATCACATCTGTATCGTGCACTGTGCTTGGGAATTAGGGCTCAGGTTTTTCCAACGCAAGGTCTGGGTCTTATAAAAGCGATGCTGAAGATTGCTGAACGAGTAGAGCAATTAGATGCTAGATTCGAAAATTCAGCAGGAGCTCGTCTGATGGGCGGTATTTATCTAAAGGCTCCAGCTTGGCCAACATCCGTTGGCGACTTAGAGCTTGCGATAGAACATCTCGAACGAGCCGTAAAAACCTCTGCAGAATGGCCAGAGAATAAACTTTTGCTCGCCGAAGCGTACTACGAAGAAGACCGAATTGAGGATGCCAAAAAAGCATTGCAAGAAGTGAGAAAACAACTCGCAAGTTTTCCCGACAATGGTTGGCGTCGACACTTTCAAAAAACACTAGAGGAAATTGCGTCCGAATTGTCTGACGACTAGTTACTCGGCGGATGCAAAAGCTTGACTTTATTTTCTAAGCGCCGAGAAATATGAACCTTGTTTTCATTATCCACGATGATCGCCGCAGCCCCTGACGTCTCATTTATGATCTTCAAGCCCTCTTCTACACCTACCAGGAAGATAGCAGTTGAAAGTGTATCCGCAGTAATCGCATTTGGTGCCATCACTGTAACACTCCTGCACTTTCGGGCCGGTTCTCCGGAGTCAGGATCAATGATGTGATGATACCTCACGCCGTCCTTAATAAAGTAGCGTTCATAATCACCAGAGGTTGAGAACGTGGCGTCAGTCACCTCTGTCGCAGCAAAGTAATCACTCGGAAGACCTCGCGGATCTCGAACTCCGACTCTCCAAGCTCTCGGCCCTCGACTTCCTGCAACGTACAAATCTCCGCCCGCTTGCATCATGAAGTTTTTTACGCCGTTGTTTTTCAAAATCGATACGGCACGATCTACAGCATAGCCTTTGCCAATACCTCCAAGGTGAATTCGCATTCCCTTTTTCTCAAGTTTGACTGTTCGTTCCTGCTCGTTGATCGAAATCGATTCGTAATCAACGAGTGACAGTCGCTCTTTTACGATTTCCGGGTCTGGAATCTTATTGTCCTGGTCATGGTCAAATCGCCACAACCCCGAAAGCGCCCCAAACGAAACATCAAACTTCCCCTTTGTTCGCTGGCTGACTTTCTCGGCGATCTTTAGAATGTTGATTGTTTCTTCACTGACTTTAACCGACTCAATTCCCGCAGCCTTATTGATCTTCACTACATCGCTACCGAGCTTCCAGACCGAAAGTAGCGCTTCGAGACGTGAAAACTCCCGAAAGACTTCTTCCACAAGCAGATCAAGTTTCGGGCTCTCGCCTTTGATAACCGTCAACGTTATCTGGCTGCCCATCACCTTTCTGGAGCGATGAACGAGTTCTGGAAGCGGACCTACTGAAGCTTCGATTTTGGGTACATCTGTTGAACCAGCCTTAGAGCAGGAGACAAGGGACATGCACAGCAAAAGCTGAAGGCAAGGGTTCGCTTTACTATTGGCTATTTGACGATAGTGCATCTTGAATCTTGCCTCGCAACTTTGCGAGGTCATCCTCCCCGTTAAATCCACGATGAAGAAAAATCATCTTGGCATTCTGGTCGAGGATATAAGTCGTCGGCATGGTATCGACTCCCAGTTCCCGCGCTAAGTCACCTTCTTGGTCGTGCAAAATCACGAAGGGTAGGCCTTTTTGTCCAAAGTTATCATTGACGTAATCAACGAGAGCGCTTTTTTCTTCATCGACACTCACGGCAATCACCTGAAATTTGCGATCCGCAAGCTCTTTTTGGAGATTTGCGTACAACGGGAGGGCCTCACTACATGGACCACACCAACTGGCCCAAATATCGAGCAAAACAACTTTGCCGCGAAAATCCGATGTTCTCAGAATTTTCCCTGAGATATCGGGTAATTCGAATTGCACTTGAATAGGGGGCGTTGAGCCAGACGGAATTGAAGCCCCGGACATCGCGCAGGACTGCGACGCGCAAAAAATTGCGATAGTCATAATTTTCTGTGTAAGATTCATTAGTTACAACCGCAACCGCCGCCAGCATGACCGGAGCCACCCGTGGCGCCCTCTCTTACATCAAAGGTATGCCGCATGAAATCCTCTGAACAAGCCGCAGCAGCCGACTTTTTATCCATCGAATGGTGAGCTAGGTTTCCTCTCTCCCATGGGGCCACAGTAACGCAGCCCGCTCCGAAAACGATAACAGGAAAAATGACAATGGCGAGCCGCAACAACATTTGAGACTATATTCCACAATGTTACCCAAAAAGTCATGGGCTTTTCGTTTACTTGACAGCTTTGCCCCGAAAAAAAGAAACTATCGACAAGGTATGTCTAAGAATTTGTGGTCTCTCGCGATTGCGGCCAGTCTAACTTTAATCGCAACTGACAGCTTTGCGGAGCGGACTTTACGGGTAAGCTTTGAGCCAACCGGCGATCCACAGATTGCGGTATGGCTCGAAACCGCGTCCGGAGAATTTATCGACACGCTCATGATCACCCGTCTAACCGGTACCTTCGGGCTCGGTAACCGTCCAGGTCGTGGCGACTTCGGCGGGGGCTACCTTTGGCCCTATGGTCGTCGAGAAATGGTACTTCCAATTTGGGCACACCGAAGAAATGTGAATTACGACCGAATCGTAATGCAAGATTGCAAAGAAAGCTGGTTGGGTTGGCATGAGCTCACCAGCTCAACAGAGCCTTTCTATTGCAGACCGATGACGCCTACAGAAATGGCCGTCGACACCGTTTCATGCCCCACCATCAATTTCCGAACCGACAAGGGCATCCCGCTACGTTTAGTCAACAAGCAGGCCAGCGACTATTGTCGCGACATCACGTCTACTCTCGTTGAAACGAGTAAATATCCACCAAGAAACGATATCGCCATCGCCGACCCATCACGCGACTGGTCAGGAGTTCTTGAACTCAGCAAATACAACGACTTGGATGCGGTCAGCCAAGCGACCCCGCGGGCAGACCAACTTTACCAGGTCACCTATCAATTGCCCGAAGCGCTCGCCGACGGTGACTACGTGGTCTGGGTTGAAGTTAACCAACAATACGACAGCAATTCTCATCACGCGTATGAGTTTTATGTTGATCCGGCGCTCCGTGACTATGGGCTCCCTCCTGTTGGTCAACCCTCTGTTGTTTGGCAAGTGCCCGTAAACGTGAATGACGAGAAACAAGAAACGAGCAGTGATGGTTACGCAGGATACGGCTCGGTCGACGGAACCGACGGTGATGTTCGTCCGCCTGACGCGACAATTTCGACAGACACCAAAGGTTCTGGTGCACGACGACTCAATATGATCGAAAGCAACGAACTACCGTATCAAGTGAAAGTTGAATACATCACGGATTCAGACGATCCGACCTTTGTTTGCCCTACTCCACCAGCCGTTACATCATTAGAGTCTGACGACACCTACTTCGACTACGTTGAAGTGAGCTTTCTTTCGACGGCTACCAGCGATGATCAGGTTTCACGGTACGAAGTTCGTTACTCCACTCAACCCATTGAAACTGAGGACGACTTTCAATCCGCCGTTCCAGGCCCTGCCCTCCTATCGAACGCGGCGAACGAGAGTATTAGTTTCCGACTCAGTCAGCTACAGCCTGACACCCCTTACTATGTCGCAGTTAAGAGCTTCAATAGCTGCCAGAAAGCATCTGAACTCGTCACAGCAAGCATCGCAACGGATGTTCGAGAGTTTGCGACCGTCGATGCTTGCTTTATTGCAACCGCCGCCTACGGACACCTAGAAGATGACTCTGTGAAAGTCCTACGCAACTTCAGAGATGAGCAACTTATGACCAACGCTGCAGGTAGAAAATTTGTCGAGTTTTATTATGAGATCAGTCCACCGATTGCGGATTTCATCAGAGAAAACGAAACTCTTCGTACGATGACACGTTGGTCGCTTATTCCATTCGTAGAAGCGGCTCGAATCTTAGAATGAAGAGAACCGCATTCACAGCCGCAACACTGGCTTTGCTGGTGAACGGCTCCGCTCGCGCCGAAAACTCGGTGGGTATTTCAGGGAATTATTACAAAGAACGTTCTACTCGAGTGATCGAGCCTCTCGTCCAAGTCCGCCAAGATCTACCTAGTGACTCCCAAATAGAGGTCACGTACCTTGTCGACCAAATCACTTCCGCATCCGGTGCATTCACGAATGAAGACGCTGCATTTTCCGAATATAGAAATGAGATCCGCGTGGCTGGAAGCACAAAACTTTGGAACATCTTCACACCCGGCGTGAGCGTGAGATACAGCGATGAGCCTGACTATATTTCGAAAGGTTTTGGAGTGAACCTGGCCGTTGAACTGTTCAGAAGAAGCACGGTGCTTTCCACCTTCTTTCAGCTCGCTGACGACGAGATTAGTAGTAAGTACGATCCGAACTACCAAGAGGAACTTTCCACCCAGGCCTACGGACTTGATCTGAGCCAAGTTCTACACAAAAATGTTGTTGGCGGTATCGGCGTTCAAGCTCAAGTCGATCGAGGTTTTCAAGAGAATCAGTATAGAGTGGAGCTTCATCCACGCTGTCGTAACCGCTACGCGGCCAGCGCTTGGGTAAGAACACGCTTTCCAGGTGCTAAACTCACAGTGGGCGGCTCGTATCGCTACTACACGGACTCTTGGCAAGTTCAGGGGCACAGTCTTGAGCTCGAATTCAATCAGCGAATCATGAAAGGCCTCGAATTTGTTCCACGCTTCCGAAATCACACCCAAACCGGTGTATTCTTCGAAAATAACGACAGCGGAACGTCTGATGATCGATACTCGGATCTGCGAGAATGTCACGTGGACAACGAGAACCAACGCGGAGGACCTCAACAACCACTGGTACGATTTAGTACAGACGACCCCAAAATGACGACCTTCGATGCCCAAACGTATGGGGCGAAACTTCGGTGGCAACAACGCTGGCTCAGAGGAACCTTCCTCGAAGCATTTGAGACAGCCTGGGTAGAGCCGGCCTATTACTATTTCAACCAAAAAAACCGTTATGGCGCTGCCCACATTGCACAATTAAACTTTTACTGGCCATACTAGCTTTTAGGCATGCGTAACTGGTTTCTTGTGGCACTCGCGAGCCTAATTACGGCAGCCTCATTCTACCTCTACCAATCGCAAAGCTGGAGATTCTTTGCTCGGGCAGCCACCTATCCTAAAAACCCAATCACTGATGTCGCCTGGTACAAAACTCGAGCGACCGTGAAGGGTAACAAGTTCGTTTCACTGACCAGCAGTATCACTCCGGTGATCTCAAAACAGATTTTCGCGAAAGCCGCCGACTACGTGCATCAGACGCACAATAGTCAACTCGTTGTTTTGCACAAGGGACTGATTGTTCACGAGAGCTATGGGAACAACGGCTCTTCGGATGATCTCAGTAACTCGATGTCGATGGCCAAGACTATCGTAAGCTTATTGGTTGGAATTGCGGTCTCAGAGGGGCAAATTACCTCTATCAATGACCCCGTAAGTAATTATTTGCCTGCTTGGAAAGACAACACCGAGCGTGCTCGTATTCGTATACGCAACCTATTAGAAATGTCCTCGGGACTTCGATGCGATAAAGATACAAAAGATTACACATCCGACATAATTCATCTTCATCTCGGCACAAATATTAAAAACCTAACCATCAGTTTGCCAAGCAAGGAGCCTCCCGGAAAGAAATGGGAATATAACAATTTTAATACTCAAACTTTGGCATTAATACTCGAAAAGGTCACAAATCTACCCCTCAATGAATACGCGTCTAAAAAACTCTGGCAGCAGCTCGGAGCGAAAGATGCCTTTTTCTGGGCAGATAAATCAGATGGTACCGCACGCGGCTATTGCTGTTTTTTTGCGCGCGCCCGAGATTTCGCCAAACTCGGTCAATTGGTTTTAAATCGCGGAAAATGGAATGGAAAATCCGTTGTGCCGGGGCGATGGATTGAAGAGATCGCAAGCGCATCAATCCATGAGCCGGAGTACGGCCTTCATATTTGGCGTGCAAGCCAAGGAGGAGTTAGGCGAGCAGAAGAGCGCAGCGAAGAGTTCCTTGACGAAAAGCTCGTCTACTTCGACGGAAAGCACCGACAAAGAATATACGTTTCACCGAAATATGACTTAGTGATTGTTCGAACCGGAGAACATCCCAAAACGTGGGATGACTCACTTCTTCCAAATCTTATTGCATCTGAACTTTAGACCTTGGGATCAAATTTGTAGTTTGTGGTAACTTATCTCCTCTTCTGGTAGAACCAGGTTTGTATTGAAGGAAGCAATCCTCATTGGCGTCGGAGGAGCACTGGGCGCGCTTAGCAGGTACGGAATTAGTACCGTGGCTAAGAATATCTCATCAAGTGAGCTCCCATTCGGAACATTCGTCGCGAACATGATTGGTTGCTTTGCAATTGGCGTAGTTGCCGCTCTTGCCACAGAGTCGTCCTACATATCGAAAGAGTTACAAGCGGCGCTCACCATCGGCTTTCTCGGAGGTCTTACAACATTTTCGTCCTTCTCCTATGAAACTATCCGATTAGCAGGCACTCAGGATTGGCGATACAGTTTAGCAAATGCTCTCGCAAACGTTTTGGTAGGTGTGAGCATGACGATAGCCGGCATGCTCGTTGCAAGACGCTGGATCGCTATTTAACCATGAAGAAAATTGCGAAACTTTTGGCTTTAGTCGTTACACTTCTCCTTTTCGTTATCGTTTATCGAACGAGTGCCTATCGACCAAAAATTATAAAAACCCAAAAAAGTGCTCCTTTTTCAATAGATTCTCAAGCTGCGGCAAACCGCCTTGCTCAAGCCTTACGAATTCGCACCGTCACAAGAACCTCATCAATCGCCTATGAGCCCGAGGCGTTTATCGCATTTCACGCCCTGCTGAAAAAATTCTATCCGCAAACCCATAAAACGTTGGAACTTCATAAGATCAATAAATTTGGGCTTCTTTACAAATGGGTAGGCTCCAAGACGTCAAAAAAACCAATACTCCTTATGGCGCACCAAGATGTAGTGCCCGTGCCCGAAGAAGAACTTGCTGGGTGGACTCATCCTCCCTTCGCTGGAAAGATTGAAGATGGCTATATTTGGGGACGAGGAACTCTTGACGTCAAATCTGGCGTTTTAGGAATTCTTGAAGCCATAGAACTTCTTATCCAAGACGGATTCGCTCCCACTCGTGATATTTACCTCGCCTTTGGGCATGACGAAGAGATTGGAGGCATTGAAGGTGCAAAAGCCATCGCCGAACACTTGAGACAGAAAGATATCCAATTCGAGTTTGTTTTGGATGAAGGAGGCTCCATTACCAAGGGAATCGTTCCAGGGGTTGCCGACCCGGTTGCAATGGTTGGGATCGCCGAAAAAGGTTTTTTGAGCCTGGAATTGTCTGTAGAAACTGACGGCGGGCACTCCTCAATGCCCTCACGCGAGCTTTCGATCGAGATTTTGAGCCGAGCGATTACCGCGCTTTATGACAATCCATCCCCGGAGAATCTCGATAACGCGCTTACATTCCTAAACTATGTCGCCCCAAAAATGTCGCTCATTAAACGAGCCATTTTTGCAAATACTTGGTTGTTTGGACCATTTATTAAGAGTCGACTGGAAGCCTCGACGGCAATGAACGCGACTATTCGTACCTCTATGGCACCAACGATGTTCCACGCGGGTATCAAAGACAATGTGCTTCCAACGAGCGGTTCCGCGATCGTCAATTTCCGAATCGCTCCTGGAGAGACGATTGAGACCGTCAAACATTACGTCGAATCAACGATCAATGATTCTCGGATTAAGATTCGGACCTACGGTGATGAAGGCAATGTTTTTGCCAGCAATCCATCGCCTCGTTCGTCGGTCAACAGCCGTTCATTCAAGCTTATTCGCGACAGCATTCTCACTGTTGCCAACGACCCAGCGCTGACGGTCGCTCCCTATATTGTACTCGGAGCAACTGACTCTAGATATTTTACGGATCTAAGTCCCAACGTGTATCGCTTTCTCTTCAATTACCTAGAAAAAGATGATCTCAAGCTGATCCATGGAATTGATGAGCGAATCTCGATTGAAAACTACCGGGAAACCATTCAATTTTACTTTCAACTTATTGTTGGCAGCAGCGCAATCTAGCCACCAGCACCCACATTGCGTCACCGCATTTAAATTGTCATGTTAGAGCGGTGCGTACCATCGTAGCAATCCAACTTTTGTTTATATTTACCTTCGCGGCATGCTCATCCGAAAATGCCCCAACACCCCCGCAAAACACATCCACAGATGCTGGATTCAGCACAGAGCTGGACGCAAGCGGACCCATTGATAGTGGGCCCTCTGACGGTGGTCTTCCAGAGACTGTCACTTCGACCTACGCAGAGCTGAAAATCGACGAATGGCGAATCGGTCTCCTGAGCGGCAATACAAATCCTCACGCGGGTGATATTCAAAATGGGACGTTCGTTTATCCCGAACCAGGGCGCGACGACCGCGACGTTAACTGGAAGTCGGTCCGTCAAGCGGACAACGGTAGTTGGGGAGATTTTCAGCGTAAATTTGGATACGCGGTGGCTCGATTTTATGAAACAGAACCTAGATTGCTTGTTGTGCAGCCTGACTTGGCCTTGCGTGTATATCTAAACGGACAATCTCAACCCGGAGACCCTTATGGTTCGGGGCGCATGCGAGTTGGTTTGAAGACCCAAGTCGGTGAAAATATACTGGTCATCTACGCGTACGGAGCACGAGGAAATCCAAAAGGAAAACTATGGATATCGCCCGATGAAGTCTTCTTCAATCAGCGTGATCGGACATTTCCGGATTTGCGCGCTGACGATTCTTCATCTTATTTTATGGGTATACAGGTCGCTTTTGGCGCAGACTCTAATATAACCGACCTTGTCGCTCGAGTCGTGGAGTCGGAACATTTCCAATCATCAACAGTACTATATCCTCATATTCATCCCGGTGCCTCGACACAAATCGGATTCGAACTGCGTCCCAAGAAAGCTTTTGCCACCGCCGGAGAGGAAATATCAATTCGATTGCGACTCGAATCTTTTGACCTCAGACATGCCTACGAATTTGAAACTCAGCTCACAACGACCTCAACAAGCGCTAAATACCGAAAGAGCTTCAGGTCAAATGTTGACCATTCGATTCAGTATTATGGTGTCGTGCCGCCATCTGACTTCTCACCAGATAAAAAATACGGTTTAGTTCTCTCGCTTCACGGGGCAAGTGTTGAAGCGATCGGGCAAGCACGCGCTTACTCCCAAAAAGATTGGGCTTACATTGTCGCTCCAACAAACAGACGTCCCTTCGGATTCGACTGGGAAGAATGGGGTCACCTGAATGGTCTTCGAGCGTTCGAAGACGCACGAGCGACATTCAAGATTGACGATACAAAAACCCACGTCACCGGACATTCAATGGGAGGTCATGGCACTTGGCATTTTGGTGTTCACCATGCGGGCATGTTTGCGACCGTAAATCCCAGTGCAGGATGGAACTCGTTTCAAACCTACGGAGGCAGCCCTGCTCCGTCTTTCCCGTTTGATCGAGCTCGAGCGCACAGCACGACCAATAACTACCTCTCAAATCTAGCTCAACGGGGAGTATTCATTCTTCATGGCGGTGCAGATAATAACGTTCCCGTTTCCGAAGGGCGCAATATGTATGCCGCAGCGCGAAATGTTAGTCAGGACGTCACTTATCACGAAGAACCCGGAAAGGGGCACTGGTGGGATGGGGACAATGCTCCTGGGGTAGACTGCGTAGATTGGACAGAAATGTTTGATTTCATGAAAGCTCGGACGATAGACCCTTCTGAGTTAGACTTCGAATTTCGTAGCCCAGGCGCTCACTACAGCCCGACTCACTCCTACGTAACTTTACATTCGTCGATTAGCCCTATGGCAGATTTAGTGCTCAGTTCAAGTCGTTCAGGGAACTCAGTACGGCTGGCTACCACGAATGTAAGAAGTATGACTCTAGATGGCAAAATGCTCGCTGAAAAACAAATTTCTGAGGTTATCGTAGATGACGAGACTTTTACTGTAACAGGGGAAGATATAGCCATTGGTCCAACAAGCGGTAAAACGAAAGACGTACATGGGCCATATAATCAAGTGTTTCATCGGCCATTTTGCTTTGTGTATTATCCGCACGAAAACAACGCTTTTGAGAAATACGTCATGAATCAAATCAGCTACTGGTCTATCATCGGAAATGGTCATGCCTGTGCACTACCCTCCTCTGAGCTCACATCAAGCTTAGCAAACGAATATAACTTAATTCATGTTGGTGGAGACGCAAGCGTATTGGCTCCATTTAGTAGCCCGATACTTTGGAATGAGGACAGTGTCGAGATCGATAGTGAGTCGTATATTCAAGCGGCATTCTTTATGGTGTATCCATCGGGAAATCGCCTTTCAGCGGTTCTAAGTACTACCGCTGGCAGCGAAGACCTTCTGTATAGTCTAAATCCTTTTTCTTCAAGAAACGGAATGCCAGACTTTTTGGTGTGGAGTCGCAACGGTCTGAGAGCTGGAGGACACTTTGACGGTGACTGGAATTATAATGCTGAATACACGTATTTGCGACGTTAGCTGACTGTTCGCTTCAAGAATGAGACTTCATTGTTGAATGTGAATTTAGCGCGCGTTGTATCTAAAGCGGGGTCCAGAAATTTTAGCGTTTGATAACTCACGGATGCGTTTCTGTATCAGGTTCGAACTAGGATGCGTCTTAAGTGTAGCTACCAAAGTTGCGAGTGCTTCATCTACTGCGCCTCTTCGGTATTTTAACTCCGCTAAAAGTATTGCCGCCTCAATTTGTAGTTCAGTACTCAATTGATGCTCGCTCAATAAACGTTCAGCATGTAGCAGATCGCCACTATAGTCTAACGCTAAACGAGCCAGCCCGATTCGAGAACGTTCAGCAGGAGACACATCGTTGAGAGCTTGCAAATAGGAAGCCTTTGCAGCTTCTGCTTTGCCAATCATTGCTAATTCATCTCCTAATTTTGCATGGGCGGACGCCATGCGGGGAAAGACAGCTACTTCCTTACGGGCTTCAATCACTGACAAAGGTTCTGATAATTCTAAACTTTCTAAGATTTTTGCTGTGATTGGCTCATAGCGAGAGACCATCTCCATTGGCACCGCGATGACAAAATAATATTTCAGAGAACCGCGCTCAATGATGACGTTTTTTGTGAGCTGGGGTCCGACGCGAGTATAAAGTGACGCCGTAAGAATAGTTCCTTTTATCTCATCAATTTCGACGGGTGATTCATCGTTAATATTGAGAGATGTTATATGTCCATGTTTCTCGCGATATCTTAGTTCATCGTTAATAAAAATTTGTTTCGCATTATCCGATTCGCTAAATCTCTGCGAACTCTTACCCACATAAATACCTACCGTCACGCCAAGTTCGTTTCCACGCGCCGAATAACCCAAATGATTTGCACCAAACGACCATCTGCTTGGATACACAAAAGCTAACCCCGTTTCCTGGTCATAAAAACGTGTAAAAGGTGTTCCGATTTTTCTAATTGCAACACCTGAAACTAACGTAAATAAAACTAAAAGAAGAGCGAGAACACCAGACCAATCTCCAAATGTGGTCGATTGATCGCGCATGCTCGCACGCAATAACTTCGGTTGAAGAAACAGCGCACACAAAGCACCGGCAAAAAGACCTCCGAGGTGTCCCCAATTATCGGTTCCTGCCGTAATTAGACCCACGTAAAGAATAAAAAGGGCGTAAGGCAGAATGATACCGGTAAAGTAACGGCGGTAATTGCGAGGGAGAATGCGCGAATACTTATGACCAAAAACAGATGCTGCGCCAAAAAACCCGAGAACAATTCCACTCGCTCCTACCGTTGTCTGGTCTGACATTACTCCGGATAAAAGAGTGGTGCCTAAAGACGAAGCGACAATAATCAACCAATAATCTTGTTTTCGATATGTGTTTTCAATTGTTGCACCGACGTTAAAAAAGAAAACCATATTAAAAAACAAATGCCATACATCACGATGCAAAAAATTTGCGGAAAGCAGTCGCCAGGTTTCTCCTAGCTCAAAAACGTGTGCCGGGTTCTTCGCCCCCGCACGGATGAGATGGTCGAGATGCAACGTAGAGTTTTGACCGGCGAGACCAATGAACAAAATCACTTGTAGGAGAATGAGAAGAGACGTGCTCCAAGGAAAACGTCCCAGACGAAACCTACGTCGGAAATGAATTTTGGCAGGTTCATAGAGGTACTGAAATAGAGCCAAGTCTCCGGCTCTAACCCAACCTTCTCCGGTAATAATTGGAAATTTCACGAGAGCGGCAGCTGAAATTTGCCCGTCACGAACTCCCGCTTCAAAATCTTCTAAAGAAAGCTCTTGCTCTCCATCGGGTGTTTGAACAAAAACCACTATCTCAATGTACCCTGCTAAGGGTGGAGATGGTCGGTATTGGAATTTTTTTTTTATTTTGCTTGAAAAGAGGCTGGGGTTTCCTCCAATTATGAACGTAGCTTGAGGTCTTCAAGAGAAATCTGTGAGAAATTGGAGCTAGGACATGAGTAGTCCTTCGAATTCTGACATCACTTTACTGTCGCAAAAAAGCTTCTGGACTTGCTTCTCGATCTCTCTGTTCGTGTTCCTGTTTGGGGGAGAGTCACTATTAGAGAACCCGTTTCGGATCGATACGGCAATCATTTCGAGCTATCTGGTTCTTCCAGTTCTTATTCTAATCGCACATATCATCGAGAAAAATTATAGCCTGATAAGTTATGCGATTACGACCATCGAACTGACCTGTCTCAAATTTGCAACAACATATCTCGTTGCAACGGCGCTGTGGATCCACGTCGGAGAACCTCCTCCAACAGAAACGAAAACGAGACCTTCGAATTCTCGAGCACGAACGAAGAAAAAACCGACAGAAATACCCCTTGAAGAAACGGCGACACTTTCAGGAGTTGTCGTTGATAGAAATGAACGACCAATTGTCGGAACCCTTGTTTATGTTGATTCAGGACTAGAAGGGCTTATCTTTGAGACTGAGACAGCAACGAAAAGTATTGTTCATAATGGAGAGAAGTTCGAACCCTGGCTTACCGTGCTTCAAACCAATCAAGCACTTATCGCGACATCAGGGGATCTAAACTTACACACTCTTTTGGATAGTTATCCGGTATTACCAAAGGTCGGCACAACCAATTTGCAAGGACGTCATGATGTAATTCGTATCTCGCAAAGTATAGAACCAAAACCGATACATTGTGGCGTGCACTCTGATCACGTAAAGACTTCAACAAGCTATATCGCCGTTTTTGAACATCCATTCGCTCAACAGGTGAACTCAAAAGGTCAATTCAGGTTTGATAAGATCCCCGCATTAAATATTAGCTTAAGCGCCTGGAATCCAAGCTTTGGGACGCGGCGGTTCAACATAAAGCTAAAGAAAGGACAAAGCGTTTCAACAAGGCTAATTATCAAAGACTAACAAACGAAAATTCAGCGCAGTATGAAGTATTAGTCTACCACTTGGGCCTCAGTTCGATTTCGACCACTATGCTTCGCACGATACAATCTTTGATCTGCTATGGTAATCAAATCCTTCGACGAAGAAATAGATTCACTAGTACTGGCAATCCCCAAGGAGATGGTAATCGAAACAGGTCTATTCTCATGTCGTAATTCGAGTTTTTCGGCGCAACGACGCATGCGTTCCGCTAGTATAAAAGCCATTTCAGAAGATGTATTCCGCAAAAGTAAAGCGAACTCTTCACCTCCATATCGGGCAAAAATATCTTCTTTTCGGATAATGTCTTGGATCGAGATACACAATTTCTGTAGCGCAATATCTCCCATTGAGTGTCCGAAGGAATCGTTTACGTGCTTAAAGTGATCGATGTCGAACACAACGAGGGACAAGGTATGATTGTGCCTCGTCGCGAAGGCTACTTCCCGTTCAATGGCCTCCATGAAATATCCTCGATTATAGATCGCCGTGAGAGGATCACGTGTTTTCGATTCGTACATGGAACGTTGATATCGCTCGTCAACAAGGTCCTGATATTGGAAGCGAAGGATTGTTCCGGTGCCGAGTTGCAGCTTGTCGCCGTCCCTCAGTGTCAGGACCTGAACCGCCTCGCCATCGAAATAAGATCCATTTGTTGAATTGAGATCGACATACAGCCATTCCTCTTCAGCGCGAACAATTTGTGCGTGTTCTCGAGAGACAGCATCATCGTCCAAATGAATATCGCTCTTCGGACCGCGACCGATCACGGTAAGGTCGGAATCTAATGTAAAACTCTGACCAAATGCTTTCCCACCAATCACGATAAGTGCAGGTACCAGCTGACGCTGCTCTGGCGTCTCAAGCGGCACATAACCAACTGCTTCGGTCGTGTCTCTAAAATCGTCAAACATCATCTGTATTCACCGCCCCAATTGAAACCAAGCTTGAGCGCACTTTCAATAAAACTGCCGATTTCCAGTCTATTTTTCAAGCGACGAGCGCCGGAGCAACACTCGGGATACACCTTTATAGCATTTCACCCTAACACGGCTGCTCGATCATCACAATTGTACGATTGACCTCGCAGTCAGGACTGGCTAGCAGTTCGGTAGATGCAAGCGAAACCAGGATTATTAATTTTGCTAGGGCTGACCCTGGCAGGCGCGACATGCAAAGAAGCTTCAAAAGAAACTACGCGCGAATCTAGTAAATCTGCGATCGCCGAAGAAGCGGACCAAATCGAAGCGCAAGCCAAACAATACGCACCCATCGACTCTATTGATATCACCCAAGTGCCAGCGGCCCAACGCCAAGACTTCCTTAGGATTTTGAACGAGACTTTTTGTTATTGCGGATGTCCCAGAACATTAGCAGCTTGTCTTTCGAATAAAGCAGACTGTTCTTGCGTCGGTTGTTCTGAGCGAATGACTACATTCATTTTGAATCACTTCGCCGCTGGCATGGCCACAGAAGAAGTTGAGATTACTATTTTGCAGGGATTCTCAGAAGGTTATAATGGTGCAAAACGTGATTTTGACATTACGAATCAAGGTACGAAAGGCAGCCCGGAAGCGAAGTTTCACATCGTAGAATTCGCAGACTTTCGGTGCGGTCATTGTCGCGATGCTCACCCAATTCTCAAGCAGCTCGCCGAACAGCCCGGTATAAAGCTCAGCTATTTTTATTATCCTCTAGGAAAAGAGGACGGACCATCATCCCTTGCTGCACAAGCGGCGGAAGAGGCTCGACTACAAGGAAAATTCTGGGAAATGGCCGACCTGCTATACGCTACCAAAGATTCATTTGACCTTAAGACTCTGGTTTCATTCGCAAAGAAACTTAAACTCGACATTAAAAAATTCGAAAATGCGCTCAAACAGCAAAAACATAAAAGTAAAGTACTCGCTGATAAGGCTACTGGCCAAAAATACGGTGTCCAATCGACACCTTCAATATTCGTCAACGGGAGACTATTTGGGTTTCCTAGAACCCCTGAATATTTCGCAGAATACCTAGCCATGGAAGCAGAACGTGGAGAATGCCGATAGGCACAAGGAGAAACAATGCAGTTGTCAAAACTATCAAAACTTATGCTGGCTGGCATTATCGTGAGCACATCGCTCCCGACAATGACTGCAATGGCTGAAGAAACAGGAGACTCTCCGTTCAAGGCTAAAGAAAAGGCACCTCCACCTAAGCCCAAGACGCGTAGTTGGACCACAATAGAAACGGGTGAAAGCAAGTTTTCATTTCTCTTCGATTTCGAGCCCGGTATCGCAGACGCAGATAAGTTGGTTGAGATCTACATTACAGTCAACGAACTCCCTGAGCGTGCGCACGTAAAATTCGGTAAGCGAGTTCCTCAAAAAAATGCGAAGCTCGTCGCAGAGCTATTCGATGCCAACGGCAAATCCATCGGGCTTTACAGAGTACACGGAATCCCATTATCCCGCGGAAAATACGGCGTGCATATGACCCCTGCTTCTGACGGGATTCATGTTATCGAGATTCGTGGTACTTCGGACGAAGGCAAAAAACTAAGTACGAAAGTGAAACTGCCTGTCAATGTTTGGCCGCTACCCAAAGAATTAGAAGGAAGTGGAGCTGCTCCCGCGAGTAACCGCCGACGCCCCATAAAATTGTAGGAGAAACGAAAGATGAAATTACTGAACGTCGCAGCCCTAATAACCGCTACTACACTTTCACTCCCAAGTTTCGCTGCCGACCAGCGTGCCTGGGTTGGTGACCCCGTCAATGGCAAGAAGCTCTTCAAAAAACAGTGCATTGATACCGGCAACGTCAATGGACCAGATTGGTGCCAACTTCCTATTACTGACTCAGAACACATGACAGAGCTCAGGAACGAGCGTCTCTATCAACAAATCAAGAGTCGCAAAGGTGCAAGTGATTCAATTCCCAAATTGTCCTTGCTGGAGATTTGGGATGTGATCGCCTACATAAACACCAAACACTTTGCTCTATATGATTTCTTTCCAGAAGCAGGTCGATACCTCAGCGGTGAATATACCATCGACAAATACGGCCTGAAGCGAATCAAAAAGGCTATCGGCAAAAAGCTCAGCGAAAAAACAGCGCAAGTCTTCACTTTTTTCGATATGCCCAACGAGCAAGGAAACCTGACCTACGTGCCCTCGGAGCCACTCCTTCTTGATGAACTGAAAAAGAAGTATAAGGCGGGCTATCTTGTGTTTCTTCCGTTCGTCAGTAACGGTTATGATGGCCAAATCGGGATCGCCATGGACGCAAGCGGAAAAATAACCAAACTTGCTGTATTTGATACCGATAAAAAAACTTCGAAGTTGAATCGAAAACTAGCTCAGTTTGAAGGGCAAGGTAAAAAAGGCCAGAAAACACCTTTCAAATCACGTAAAGACAAGAAGTTGGCAAAAGCGGTTTTTGAAGGCTACCTGCGAGCAATGGAAACTGCAACGATGTACGATCGAGATGAAAACGAACGTACATGGGCCGACGAGTAAAGCTGCTTACGTGATATACTCCTCGAGAGTATGTCGACCCGACCCGAATCAATCATTTGCTGCGAGCCGTTGAGCCAAGACGAGATTGCTCTACCTGGGAATGACACGCATCTCCCTCCCATTCCTATCGGAGGGCATATATTCCACATTCCACAGGGAAATCGCCTTATGCAAAGTCATCAATATCTGGAAATCAGACGGGAAGCATTGACATTAGAGTGGCGCCGGTTGTTTTCGGGTACTGTTGAGGATTCGTTCGAAATGACGAAAAAGGATAAAATTTGCCAGAACCTTCGTACATTTCGAGCCCGCTGCACAGAAGCGAACGAAAACATTAGGCTTCTTACCCTGCCGAAGGGGGGAAAACTATATGAAGGCTGCTGACCAAAAAGGCTTCGAGAAAAAGACCGACTCGAAAAGCCTCAAAGAAGCTGAAAGGGTTCTCACGGCGGAACTCGGCGACAAGAAAATTCTTATGGACCCTGAACTATTTGGTCCATACAGCGAAGACTATTCCTTCTGCGGGTCTCACGCACCTGACATCGTTGTCCGCGCCGAAAATGTATCAGACGTTCAAACAGTGTTTCGAGTTGCCACCGCGCTCGGCGTCCCCGTCACGCCTCGTGGGCTTGGTACCGGTAAATCAGGAGGCTCACTGCCTATCCACGGAGGAATCGTTCTCAGTTTAGACCGCATGAATAGGATGCTTGAGGTCAACCGGGAAGACATGGTGGCCGTTGCTGAACCGGGAATCATTACCGCAGATTTTATGGAGCAAGTAGAGCAGGAGAGTCTGTTTTATCCTCCAGATCCGAACAGCCTTAAAATCTGCTCATTGGGCGGTAATGTCGCATGTAATGCAGGTGGACCACGGGCACTCAAGTACGGAGTAACAAGAAATTACATACTCGCTTTAGAGGTCGTGCTTCCGAACGGTGAGGTTCATCGTTTTGGACAGCGAACCATCAAATGGGTGACTGGTTATGATTTAGTAGGACTGATGGTTGGCTCGGAGGGGACTCTTGGTGTCATCACGCAAATTACTACAAAACTCATACCACGTCCGAGCAGCGTTCAAACAGCGCTGGTATCCTTTCCTGATATAGATTGCGCATCTCGAGGAATCAATCGCGCGTTAGGCACAGGGGTCACACCAAGGACCTTAGAGTTTTTGGATAATCATGCACTCAATGCGGTTCGTGCAAAAACACCTGGACGCTTTCCAGAAAACGCTGGAGCACTTTTGATACTCGAAACAGATGGAACCAGCGACGAGCGTGCAATGGAAGATTTAGAGAGAGCAGCCAACGCCTGCGTAGATGAAGGTGCCATTGATGTGCTCGTTGCTTTAGATAATCGACAACGAGAAAAAATATGGGAACCTCGTAGAGTTTTATCGATGACTCTCGCTGAAACTGCCCCGAAAAAAATGAGCGAAGATATCGTTGTCCCACGGTCGCAAATTCCAACGATGCTGCAACGTGTCCGCCAAATTAGCACTCAGACCGGAATCCGTATGGCGACATACGGTCACGCCGGCGATGGCAACCTCCATGTGAATATTTTATACGACGATGATACTCAAACACAGGCGGAGCGCGCAGTCCTCTCGCTGATGGAAGAAACGGTATCCCTCGGCGGGACAATTTCAGGAGAACACGGAGTAGGCTTAAGTAAACGTGACTTCATAGCTCTTGAGCACTCAGACCCACTAATACAACTTCAACGAACACTTAAAAAACAGTTTGACCCGGCGGGCATACTGAATCCAGGAAAAATTTTCCCTGCGGGAGGCTCTCATGAGTGAATCAACCCTTCTTGAAATTAGTGATAGTAGTCTTGCGCGATTACCCATATTTCCGCTGGGAAACGTAGTCTTATTTCCCAATACAGATATTCCGCTTCATATATTTGAACCTCGTTACCGGCAATTGATGGATGATATCATCGATAAAGACCGACTTTTTGCATTGGCTTTGCTCAACAAAGACAAATCTGCGTTGCAAACGTCAACAGACAGTGAAGCGTTAGTTCGCCCACCCGTGTATCCCATTGCAGGCCTGGGCCTCGTCCGCTCCGCCGCAAGATTACCTGACGGACTTTATAACATTGTTGTTCGCGGAATCGCTCGAGTTGATATTTCCCGTGAAATCATCGAGCCAAGCTCGGATCGACTCTACCGAACCGTGTCAGCGAAAGTTCAACAACCGCAAGAGACAGCAAGCGATCATACTCTTCGACAAGAGTTTGCTGCCTTTCACTCTCTAACCCACCAAGTCTTAAGCCAATTAAAGAAAGTCAAAATCGAGTTCGATGACAAAATCGAAAATATGGACGACATGTCTTATTTTATTGATCTCGTTAGCTCGATGGTTCTACCCAGCGCGGAGATTAGGCAAAGTGTTCTTGCTGCACCGAGTCTGCGGATGCGAATGCAAATAACCTCATCAGCGCTAGCTGAGTTACTGATAAAGACGCAGTCTTCCAACAACGGTTCGTCGGGCTGGGGAATTGCTTAGGCTAAAGTAGTTCCAACATGTGGCCACAGCGATTTCTTTTGGTTTTGAGATAACCTTCGCTATGGTCATTCGATGGTACTTCGCACGCTAAACGTTGGTGTATCTTGATCCCAGAGTTCGAGAGACCTTTTACTTTCTCGGGATTATTTGTCAGAAGGGTCACGCCGGTCACTCCGAGGCTTTCAAGTATTTCACCAGCAATATCGTAATTGCGTAAATCAGTAGCAAAACCAAGTTCATGGTTCGCATCAACGGTATCAAGACCCTGCGATTGAAGAGCGTACGCCCTCATTTTGTTTCCTAGACCGATGCCTCGGCCTTCCTGTCGAAGGTAGACGAGTACACCTGACTCGTTTTTTCGCATCATGGCGAGGGCTGCATCAAACTGTTCTCGGCAATCGCACTTCAACGACCCAAATACTTCTGATGTCAAGCATTCGCTATGAATACGAACCATAACGTCATCAATACATTGGCTTATGTCACCGACAATAAGTGCAACATGCTCTGAGGAAGTATGTGTCGCGTTATGTCGGTGATCTCGAAATACGACGACACGGAGTTTTCCTTCCGCCGTAGGGATTTCCGCGGAAGAATAAAGCTCTAACGGACTCTGCATGTCATTGTCTACGGCCATTCTCATGATATTTCGTTTGTAGAACCCTGAACTAGTGCTGTCAATTATCGTTACAAAAGTCTTAAGAATTTGCTTCTTAGGAAATGATTCTAAAGTTCACGGTTAACCATGAGGAACCACCGATTCAAAGCCGTCAACCAATCATGGTACATGTACAAACACTAACCCATGGTCAGACAACTCTCGCCCAAAGCGAAAGCATTTTCGAGAATTCTCCGGCATTGGTTCTCCCTTCATTGGATGAGTAACCTTGCCTGTCTTGTATTCGTTATCACGATACTCGCTCCAGCCGAACTCTTCGCCGCCGGCCCATACGATCCCGATGTTGAGTACCTAAGCATAAAGACGCCACGCTTCGAAGTCGTCGCTCCAAATGGTTACGAGAACCTCGCAGTTCGCGCAGGGAAAATCGCAGAAATGGCTTTGACCGATATGGAAAAACGATATGGCTACAAACTCTCAGGGCGTACGACCATTGTCGTCAATGACCAGACTGATTATGCCAATGGGAGTGCTCGCATTTATCCATCCAAAGTAATCACAATTTACGTCACAGCTCCCACTGAAGTTTCTGGTCTCGAAGATTATGACGACTGGTTACAGGCTGTGATCGTCCATGAAATAAGTCATATCCTGCATCTTGATATGGTTTTTGGCCTTCCATGGATTGGAAGGCTTTTGTTCGGCAAATGGGTCGCAATGAACCAATATTTCGCTGCATGGTTCACAGAAGGTCTGGCCGTCTATGAAGAAACAATGTCCTCCGGTAGTGGACGCGGAAGAAGCAGCTTAGTTGAGATGTTCATTCGTACCGCGGCACTCAGTGACGCTTTCCCACATATTGACCAAGCATTTAGAAGCTTTTCAAATTGGCCTTTTGCAAATGTAGCGTACTTTTTCGGAGGACGATTCCAACAGTACCTCGCGAGCAAATACGGGGAAGAGAAGCTTATGCAATTTCATCGAGCCTATGCATCAAACCCTATTCCATATATTTCGTGGCTCGCATCGTACCTTGCTTTTGGGAGTACTCTTGAAACGGAATGGGAGGAGTTTAAACTTGCGATGACTAATACAGCGACTCTCACCGCCGCAAATCTCGCAAAATCATCCCTATCCCTTACTCAACCAAAACGAATCACCAACTATGGAGGCCAGGTACTTGGGCCACAATTTACGCCGGACGGTTCGTCTATTGTTTTTTCTACTTCCTCTTTGGTGGATGGCCCCAGAGTCCGCTTACTGAACCTAACAACACTAGACGAAGAGGTCTTGCTCGAAGATACACTGAGTAAAGCGATCAGTCTCACCGCTGATGGAAAATCATTTTTCTTTCAACAAACACATATCAATCAACGATTCTACTCTCATAATAGTATCTTGCGTTACGATTTCGCCTCAAATAGCTCTCGGCGATTAGAGCCTGGACCTACCCACAAGGAGGAATTTCTCGCTCCATCAGGGCTCATGAGGGGTCGTGACCCGGATATAAGCAAAGATGGTAAACGAATCGTTTTTGTACAAACACCATATGGAGCGAACCGACTTGTTTTAGCCTGGTTAGAGTCAGACGGAACGACGCTAAATCCCAAGGTGATAGTATCCGCACAACCAGATGTACAATTTTCAAATCCAAGATTCTCACCAAACGGTGAAGAAATCGTCGTTTCTCGTTTCAAAGGAGGACGCCGAGATATAATCATCTACAACCTCCATGGGAATATTGTAGAGAAAGTAACGAGCGATCGCGCACTCGACATAGACCCTTGCTGGTCTAACGATGGTCAATGGATTGTTTTTTCTTCTGACCGAACTGGCATTTACAATCTTTATGCGTATGAACGAGAGACCAAATCATTTCGGCAACTGACAAATTTACTTACAGGCGCCTTTCAACCGAACCTCTCACCTAACGCCAACACACTCGTTTTTCGGGGATATACAAAAGACGGCTTCGATGTCTTTATCATGGATTATGATTTTGAAGATGCACCCAAAGTAAAATTTCTTCCAGAACCAGAAACGGAATTCGATAACCGTGTCAGACAAGGGCCGCCACTTCGGAAGGACGTCGTCAAACGACCTCCTCCACCTGCGAGCTATAAAAATTCAAAAGACTCAATCGCCCTCCCCGATGGCTGGACTCAAAAGCCGTATTCGGCGGCAACAACGCTTCTTCCGTTCAATGACAACTGGAACGTGTTGCCTTCAATCTTTTTCACGGAGAATAATGTGGTCGGGCAAGTTAGTCATTTCGGGACTGACGCAATGCAGACACAGTCTTATCTTTTGTGGGCTACATATGAACAAGCCTCAAACTTCGTTGGAGGTGGAGCTACGTATGTCAATGACCAATTATTTCCAACGTTCTCTCTGTCGGCTCGACGCTCCGTACGAACCTATTCGTTGTTTAATCAAACCAATGGTTTCTTAGGTCGGTTCTTTGAGCAAATTCACCTCGCACGATTTGGAACCACGGTGCCTATCCGCCAGCGACACGCACTCGGCTTTTCTTTTTCCTTTGAAGAACGAGCTTCATTGGCGTCTAATTCTACCAACTTCTTGAACTATCCAGATTCTCTTCCAGCATTAGGAAATTACGGTCGGGTTCGAATGGGCTACACGTACCAAAACCTTCGCGGCTTTCCACACTCTATCTCCAGGGAAAGAGGATGGTCTGCGGCTCTATCATTCGATGCTTTGTCACGAGCACTAGGAAGCGATTACGAACAATTTATGATTCACGCCGAGGTCCGGGGCTATTGGTCACTTCCTTATTCACCAAGCTGGTTGAAAAACCACGTGCTCGCTACGCGAGTTGCCGTTGGTTTTAGCGGTGGGCCAGATCTCGCTGACAGTTTCCGCCTTGGAGGTGTGGGCGGGCAAAGTGCGATCAGCACGACCACTCAAAATTTTTTCCCTCAGAGAGGAATGCGAATTGCGAGCCAAAATGGTCCGGGATTGTTGACAGGCACTTTGGAATATCGAGCGCCTATCGTGCGGATTGAGCGTGGGCTAGCCACAATACCTATTGTTTTTCGGGTGATCCATGCGGCAATTTTCGCAGATTATGGGCAAGTGCTCAGCACGGAAAATCTCCAAAACCCGAGTCTAGCCGACGTAAAAGCAGGTAATGTCAGTGTGGGAGCTGAAATCCGTTCGGATATCCTCTTATTCTGGGCATTAAATCTCCGACTTCGCGCTGGTTATGCTCAACTTTTAAGAACATCAAATGCACTCCTCGATGACTCAGGCTTTTTTTTCCAGATCGGCTCCACGTTCTAGCTTGCATACTGGAGTCACCATGGATAACCAGCCCCTGAATGAAGCTTCGAGTGTCTGACTTTGTTCTTGGCGTCGCTTTCCTAACGATGGGATGTCAGGAAGATTCGAAAACATCACCAGTCAGTGTTTATGCCACTGCCCGCGCACTGAATGAAACCACGGTTACGATCAAGTTTTCCCACCCAATTGATCAAGACCAATTAGATCTCGATACCATTACCGTAACCAACTTTAGCGAACGCATCCCGCGACCTCTCGCGCTCACTTCGCGAGAAGTCAGCGACTCGGAAATTGTTCTTCGAACAGAGCAGCAAGAAGGTGGCGCACTATACAGCGTGAACGTCTCTAATGTCAGTTTCTTGAACATAGAACAGCCTGATGGCCCGTCTCAAGTGAACTTCACCGGGTTTGGTACAACATCAGTATTCGTACGACTTGATACCCGAGGATTTATCCTCGAGTCCGAACTGAGACTTCTAACGACTATTGACGCCGAAACAGGCATCTTTCGAGAAGAACTTCAGGCCTCTCCCTTCGAGGAATCATTGATTCCAAGAGTTTATACAACCACTTTGACCGTGCAAATTGATCCACTCGCACAATACGCAATTCGCGTGGACGAAACCAACAAGGGTACGCCAGTCACCGGCTTGGTTCAATTTACAGCGAGCTCAACGAACACCATTTTTCTAGACCTCGAATGCGAACTTCCAAGAGAGCCGGAGTTTAGTACCCCGCTCGACAGCTTAGTGGGTAATCAGAAGGCTCCTGTCAGAATCATCGTCGACGATCGCTTCGCGCGAGAATTGGTCTCCCCGAAGCTGCGTCTAAGCTTGAACGAAAAAGGCGAATTTGACATCGGTTCGACCCGAATTGTCCCTCTCCGAAGAATTATCGGGTATGAGAGAGTATACGAGACCACAATTGAAGTTTCGGTTGATTCTAACCGACGACTTGACGGCACCACGGAAGCAGACTTCCCATATATTGCATTCTTGGTAGAGAGTGGTGAAGACTTCCCAGCCCGCGGCATTCAATTCATCATGGATGAAGAGCAGCCCCAGACCCACATCATTCCCATGGCGAATCCCAATCTTGTTCCCGTCACGTTCCGTATAGACGCTGGGAGTGCTTGGCTCGAGCCCGACGGTTCTGTCAAAGGATTGTATCCTGGTGAAGGTTTGTTCCTCACGGGTGAATTTCCTGCCGCTGAGGATGCATTTGGTCGCATTGCGGCCGATGCATTTACTGGTGGAGAGCGAGTTACTCTGCGAATGAAACCGCGTTCTGATGCTCCGAGTATTTTTGAAAAAACAGTTTTTATGAAACCCGACCGCCCGTACGGCTGGAAAGTTGTCCGGTGTCCGGCTGAAGATGGCTGCGCGGGCGTGAACCGAAGAGTCACCTCTTCAGGACGAGCATTTCCGACAGTTATGAAAAACCTGGTCACGGAAAATGTAGACGCAGCCAGCAATCCTAATGTACTCGTCATTGATCCAAAATCTCCTCAAGGGTTCGAAAATGCGACTGTGTCAACAGACGGGACCGAAGAACCGAGCAGTATGGTGCTCTTCAAACAAGAGATTCCTGACCTCGTTGTGACCGTTGAGCGGACTCCAATCATTACTCCGATTTTTGTCGTAGGAACTTGGCGCGATGTAAATATCCCCACGAAACCCGTCGACTTAGTTGAACAAGGTGGGGTGCTCGACCTGAATCCATTCGATTATGATGCAGGATGGATTGGCACCACACCGCTGCAAAGAGATAAAAATCTACCCGTCGACCCGGGTCCGGAGCCACTTACGCCGGGAACACCGGAATTTAAGGTCAATGATGGGAAAGTCGACTCGAGCTCTCGACAATGGACGACTGACACGGGTCGCTTACCTCTGTGGATTGCCTATAACGAACTTTATCTTTATGTGGCCACTCAACCAGCAACAGCGGGCAGTGACCACTTTATTTTCGTAGCGACCTCCACTCCGACCACTGATAAAAACATGCCATGGGCAAAAATGGGACAACTTACGACAGCAGAGAATGAACTATTTCTCGCTATGGAAGGAGACGGAGATTTCCACGGATGGTTCCAGCGGTCCGGAAATAATTCTGCAACTAATATCGAACAATCTCCAGGCTCTGTCAGTGGTGTAGGCGAAGTACTTGAGGGCTATATCGATCTAGCGCGAAGCGGTAGCAATTCCATCGGGAACAATATCTGGATCGCAGTGGTAGCTATCGATACGAACGATGGTGGAAATCTTCAGCCCTCTCGACAAACACCGGTAGGTAATGGGGATTTCAAGCTCAATGCAGACGAATTCATCAAAATTCCGCTTAGCTCTATCCGAGCAATTCCTTAGTCCTTCACGAAAATCTTCGATTTTTCCATATTAACACTTGCCAAGACTCACAAATCCCACGATCTACACTTTGTGTCAGGAAGAACTGAAAGGGTAAACGCCCGAGACCTCCTCAATCGAGCAGACCTCATCCTTTTCGAAAGCGATGCCGTCGCTAATTGGGTTGAACAATTAGCAAAGCGCGCGAAAGGAACACTGGACGCCGCCAAGAAAAACAAGATCATCGAAAAAGAATGGAAAGGCGACCGCGAAGAACTTGCCAAAGTTCATAAAGCACTTACGTCTGCACAAGCTGAACTCGCAAAAGTTGTCGCAGCCGCCATTAAGCGTCGCGAAAACCGATAATCATCGCATAAGTCAGAGATGTCCGAAATAACAGACTCGAACGATTACGATGTTGAAACGTCGAGCCCTTCCCCATCTCAGCCACTCGGATTCTCTGATCTTCTGACTGGAAATATGCCTTGGTGGGGCATTACGGTGAGAGGAATGGGTATGGGAGTGGCCGATGTCGTTCCTGGAGTCAGCGGCGGTACGATGGCCCTTATTCTGGGCATCTATTCTCGATTTATCGGAGCGCTGAGCAAAATCAATCTCGACCTTCTCAAAACAATTCCATCCCTCCTCAAATCTTCTCAGCGCCACGTGTTTTTCCGCGCCGTGCGCGAGGCAGACCTGATGTTCCTGGTATGCCTCGGCGCAGGCATCGTGACGGCTATTGGCAGTTTCGCGAAAATCATTCCCTGGCTCATCGAGAACTATCCCGCTCAAATGAATGGTTTTTTCTTTGGGATGATTATCGGCTCCATCGTTCTGCCTTTCAAAATGATGGAAAAACGCGGCCCCATACAAGTGGTCACCTTTCTCATCGCGACTGCATTCGCTTTCTGGTTTTCAAATCTACCATTACTTGCAACAGCAGCGAGTCACCCGTTTTTGTTCGTTTGTGGAGCCATTGCAATTTGTGCGATGCTTTTGCCTGGAGTCAGTGGCTCGTTTTTATTGCTTGTGCTTGGTCAATATAAGTATGTGCTCGATAGCCTCCGTGAGTTGAACTTCGTTGTCATTGCCGTCTTCGGAAGTGGTTGTGCTTTTGGGCTTTTGAGTTTTTCTCGATTGTTGAGATGGCTTCTCGCGAAATTTCCTTCTTCAACTCTCGCTGCACTCTGCGGCCTCATGATCGGGTCACTTTCAAAGCTTTGGCCTTACAAAGATGTAAATACAAAAGTTATGGTCGGAAAAAAGATTGTTTCTTCAGGAACAAACGTTACTCCTTGGTCAGAGGCTCATAACGTTTCTATGATGAGCCCGCTTGCACTGATGGTGTTCGGTCTTATCCTCGTACTCTTGCTAGAGCGTATCGGATCCCGAAGAGCAAATCGAGAGAGCCGATAGATTCAGTTCGACAGCGCGGCTGTTGATTCAGAATTGATGATATCTTGCTTTGAAGGCCAGTATCCCGCACAAACACCAAGACAATACCAAAACGACAATGCAACGGGGTTATGATAAAGGACAAAGTGTAGTGCTCCAATCACCGTTAATATCACTACGCAGAGAAATGAAACATGTAGTATTCCGATCTGTGTGTTCACTTTTTGTGCTCTCAAGTTGACTGAAGCTCGATAAAGACAAAGGCCAACTACTCCAGCAAACGCACAGCCTCCGATAAGGCCTGATTCAGTGAAGACGTGTAAAAACAAATTATGGGCCTGAGACTGTAAGTTAAGAATTACATCCGGCGCAGAAGACGTCGCATAGTTCACAATCGAGTTTCGGTAGGCACCGTGACCAACGCCAAACCAAAGATGGTCAGCAAACAGATTCCAGGCGCTTTCATAAATTAATACTCTCTCACTAAAACTTTCAGCCGCAGCAGAAATTCGAGCACGACCTGTTTTCATAAAAAGAAAGGCGCTACCAAATACGACACAAGCACCAAATGCAAAAGCAAGAACGCGTTTTCTTCTAACGATCAAAGCCCAAACAAGAAATGCGAGAAACATCGCAGCTGGAGCAGCACGCCGATAAGAGAGGTAAACAGCAGTCGCCAGAATGAGGATTGAAACGATCAAGAAAGGACGGTATTTCTTTATCCTATCGTCGCTAGACAAAGTCAGTGCACAGGCTGCCGCCAAACCAAGCACACCTACGTGTGCAAGTTTAACTCGGTTATAAAATAAACCACTCGCCATCATGAGCCGAGAAGGATCATCAGGATTAATAAAGTGCTGAGACGCTGTTCGAGTTAGAACCATTTGCTCAAGCGGGGGATTGACGACAAAAACTTGAACGAGACCATAAAAACCATTGAGCGTGATAGCACTCAGGAAGCCCCAGGCAAGCAACCGCTGAGCTTTTCCGGTACGAGGAGTACACCGGCCAGCAAGATAAACAATGCAGGCTAATGGGCGGAGAGCATCGCTGCTCCTGACCTCAACATCAGTGAGAAACAGACCAGGAAGCCCAGCCAAAAGCCAGACAAGTAGCAGCCCCTCTGGCCAACCAAACAAAGATTTTTCCCAACGCGCGTAACTCAAGCATAGGACTACAGCAAGCAGACCTGCAATCTGAGCAGGTCCTTCCAAAAGAGCAGTCAGAGCGACAAAAATAGCAAGCGACCAGTTTCTGAGGCTCATGTGACCTGAGGTTGAAGCTTGCGAATCCACTCTGTCTGCTACACCATACCTACGAAGTCTTGACTAGGCTTATCCCGCCTACCTTGGACCACCATTATCCCGAAAGACAAAAGTCAAATAAAAACAGATACATACAAAAAATCGGCACGTATAAATTTAAAGTTGTACCAAAGAACAATCTGAGATTGAAATGAAGTGCGCAGAAAACTCAAAGGGAATTGGAGCAATTTTGAAATTACAAACGGTAAACTTCGAAGAATTAATTCAGGGCAAAAACTTAGACACGCTCGACGCTGTTTGCCGCGATTGGGGATTTTTTGAGCTTACCCATCACTCCATCGAAAAGACGCTTCGCGAAGAAGTACTAAGAGCGATGAAGCATTTTTTCGCTTTATCTCCGTCAGAAAAAAAGAAAAACGAACGAACCGAACTCAATCACTGGGGATATTACGACAGAGAGTTAACGAAGAACGCACTCGACTGGAAAGAGCTGTACGACGTTGGTCCGAAGTTTGGTCACTGCATTCCACAGTGGCCACAGCATCCCAAGGAATTTCGCCCCGTTATTGAGGCATTTGCTAAACAGTGTCACCAAGTTGCGCTGCAACTCATCAGCGGATTGGCTCAAGCGATGACCACAAATCCCTCTCAACTTCTAAACGGCTTTGATGAGCATACAAGTTTTCTCAGACTCAATTATTATCCGACCTGTGAAGACCCTGCTCCTGCCAGCACCCCTACCGGTGACGCAAGTAAGCAATTAGGTATTAGTCACCACAGTGACGCTGGAGCAGTCACTGTCCTAATGGTCGATGGGCAAGATGGCCTGCAAGTCGAGCGTGATGGTCAGTGGTTTACAGTAGAAACAAATCCACTCAGCATCATTATAAATATTGGTGACATGGTTCAAGTATGGTCGAATGATCGCTACACTGCTCCCTTGCACCGAGTGCTCGCAAGCGATGTCGAAACCAGATATAGCGCGCCTTACTTTTTGAATCCATCTTTCACGACATGTTACGCGCCTCTAGATTCGATGTGCAAAAACGAAGAACCGCGCTATCACGAGATAAATTGGGGCGCGTTTCGAGAAGGAAGAGCGGCCGGAGATTACGCCGACGTTGGAGATGAAATTCAAATTGCCCACTACCGAGTGGTGCCCTAACGGGCGTGTAACCAGCCAGGGAGAAGACTGTAAGGGTCGAAACCATCTTTGCGCTGAGCTTCAACTCCTGCGCTGTCAAATTTGGTGAGTAGAGAGCCATCTCGATATTGATCAAAAAGGTCGGTGCAGCCACCAATAAGCTCGCCGCCAACGAAAATTTGTGGAATCGTTCGAGCGTTCGTTATCTTTCGAAGCACCGCTCTAATATGACCTCCCAGATTATCCTTTTGATATTCTACCGAATCAAGATCAACTGAGACAAAGTCGACTCCTACTTCCGCAAAAAATTTCCTTGCTGACCAACAGAACTCACACCATTCCAAGGCAAACATGACGACCGGCTCATTCGGCCGATGAGTCACTTCGTGAACAAATTTTTCGGCTTGCGGGTCGAGCGTGAGCTCTTCTTCTTCTTCTTGTTTCGTAGGCGCTTTCTGGTCAAAACGAAAACCAGGAGTAGAGCGCGAAATTTCGATTTCATCATCCGACATATCCGCAGCCACTCGCTCAAACATCGTTGTAGAAAGATAGCGTTCGCCGGTATCTGGAAGCATCGCCAAAATCTTCGTTCCAGGCGTCGCTGTCTCAGCAATTTTCAATGCACCTGCTAAAGTCGCTCCACCCGACACACCGGTAAATATCCCTTCCTCTTGAGCAAGCTGAAGACATAAGTCCATCGAGCGTTGTCCGGCAACCGGGACAATCTCATCCACCAAGCCCGCCGAAACCGCATCTTCGGTCAGTTTGGGAATCCAGTCTGGGCTCCATCCCTGAACTAAATGCGGGCGAAACATGGGGTGACTTTCTGAGGGATGACCAGATTCATCTCGCTTTTGTGTAATTCCAGAACCCAAAATCGGCGCATTATCAGGTTCACAAACCGCAATCTTCGTTTTCGGAGAAGACTCTTTGAGTACTCGAGAGACACCCTTGAGCGTGCCTCCTGTTCCGAAACCTGTTACCCAGTAGTCAAGGCCTATCTCCCTGAAATCGTCTACTATTTCTTGGGCTGTTGTTCGCGAGTGAATGTCAGCATTTGCTTCATTACTAAATTGCTCAGTCAAGAACCAGTCGTGATGTGCCGCTAATTCTCTCGCTTTTTTAAGCATCCCGGTACCTTTTTCAGATGCTGGAGTGAGGATGACTTTTGCACCTAAAAAGCGCATTAGTTTTCTTCGCTCAATGCTGAAGTTTTCAGCCATGACAATCACCAACGGGTATCCTTTCTGAGCGCATACCATTGCAAGGCCGATTCCTGTATTCCCGCTCGTCGCTTCGATCACTGTTTGGCCTGGTTTGAGGTGGCCCTGTTTTTCGGCAGCTTCAATAACGCCAAGAGCGAGGCGGTCCTTTACAGAACCCATGGGATTAGATGCTTCAAGCTTTACATAGACATCAACCCCCTTAGGGGATAGATGGCCCAATCTCACCACAGGTGTATTTCCAATAGTTTCTAGTACGTTGTCATAAATGGCCATAATTTTCGTAGGATTAAAGAATCACCAGAAAATCAACATCAGAATAGAGTTGGGTCAAGTCCGGAACCGAAATACGGGGTGCGCTTCATCGCTGAAAAGGGCAACGACCGTCCGACCGGCAGCGATTTTTTGACGGACGGAGTATGAGGGACCTTTGGCTGGTGGGCACGATATGTGGCAGAGTTAGGTATGGCGTACTTCTATCTAAGCTTTGCGATTGTTTGCGAAGTCATCGCAACCACCGCGTTGAAAGCAAGCGAAGGATTCACTCGCTTATGGCCGAGCATTATTGTCGCCGTTGGTTATGGTTTCTCTTTTTACGCGCTATCTCGATGCCTTAAGACAATGTCGATAGGAGTAGTTTATGCGGTTTGGTCTGGTCTAGGAATTGTACTCATCACTTTGGCAGGGTTTGTGTTCTACAAACAGAAACTGGACATGCCCGCAATGATCGGTATGTCACTCGTTGTATTGGGAGTCTGTATTATCCAGTTATTCTCAAAGACAGTTTCCGCCTAAGCGTCATACATGCGAAGAATGAGCTGCACAGGCAAAATACTCAAAAGTCTGTCGTTCCAAGCTTTTCTCCCTATGAGCGGACATCGCAAAAGACAATACGCGCTGGGAATTCAAGATTTACACAAAAATTCACAAGTAGGATTGAACTTTTGACCAAAAAAGTCCGCGTCCTCATACATCCCAAGATAAAAGCCCCGTCGATACGAGAGCTAAATACAAAGGACCTTCGAGAACGCCACAAGGACACTTGAACCCCAAAAGCAATGGAAAACCCAATCGTGTGATTCGCGCACACCGATAAGTGTGCAATTTTATGCATTTTCCCCTTTGCATGACCGTAACTGCCCTCTTTGAGTTGCATTCGGTCTCATTTAGGTACCGATTTGCCCACTCTTTGAGTGCAAAAACCGTTGGCCCAGCTTTTGCTTTCTGTCCTGGCGTGACTCGATGACGAGGTGGGACTGGTCATTGAACGGAAGAGGGATAGGATATGACTTTTAATGTGACATCGGGGCAGAGCTTTGCCCGAATAGGAACAAACAACAACCGAGCACAAACTCGTGCTCCTGCAACAAGTGCAGCGAGCCAAGCCCCAAGCTTGGCAACTCAGACCAGCCCGTATCAATCGGGGCCATCGCGTTTCGAGTTCACGCAACCAAGCACCGGCACGCAGCAATTACTTGGCCAAGTACCATCTGGCGCATGTCCAGTTGGTGGACAACATACTGTGAGGTCAGGTGATACACTTTCCGCAATCGCTCGACAAAATGGAGTCAGTCTAAACGAACTGATCAAAGCTAATCCTCAGATTGCCAATCCAGACCTCATTTATCCCGGTGACAAGATCAACATTCCAGGCCGAAGCGGTGGTCCAGGAAGCGCAAGTCCAAGCTTTAATTCTGAACCCGGAACGTTGCTCGCGAATTACCAAACCATAAATTACGGTTCGCTGAATGGCATGAGTTCAAGCCCCAACGGGCAAGCCATTGCAAACAGTGCCCGAAATATTGCAGCCTCTAGAAATACAACAGGAAGATGCTATGCAGGAGTGGCTGATGCATTAGACCAGCATGGCATTAATCTCCATGGCGGATCGGCCTATATGGCCGCCAATCAACTGGCTCAGCATCCGTCCTATCGAGAAATTAATGCCACCGGAGACCAACTTCGCAATCTCCCCGCCGGCGCCGTCGTTGTTTGGGGTCAAACGGCAGCAAGCCCCCATGGGCACATTTCCATTGCCGATGGACGAGGCAATGAAATGAGTGATCACATCGACCGTCAAAGAACGCAATTACGGGGTGATCGCAACGCGAGGGTCTTTCTCCCTCAATAAAAATCTCGGGGTGAACATCCCCGTTCATCCCATTTTCGTGAGTGAAGTGTCTAAGTGAGGGCTGGGTATCCAATTTAGGATACCTGGCTCTCACTTTTTTTGACGGTTCAATTTCCTCGATGCCTGTAATTTGTCTCTAATTTTGCTAGTCTTCCTGGCTGTGATCACAAGGCTTGGCAACCGTCACGATATCTGGCTTTTATTCTTGGCTACAGCTTCCGTCTCGTCGGGGTGTTTTTACACAGAAGAGTTCCACGACCCAAACGCCGTTCCTAATGAAATAGAATTTAGATTAGCGATCAGAGAAGCCTCGACAAATAGAGATATCACACAATCGCAAGATGAAATTGCGTACACCCAAGAAACGTCTATCTTTGTTCAACTCACTTGTGATGGACAAGAATGTCCTCAATCAGAAAATGATAATATTGATTGCTATTTCCAAAGAGAACCGCTGCAAATTGGTCTGAAAGCGGATGAAATCGACAACTGTACTGCCCAAAGCGAGATTTCTCTAACCGTCAATCAGACCTATAAAATTTACGCGAGGCAAAATTTCGTTCCGAAGGTACTCGTGATGGCTGATAACCAACCTCCATTGCTGGCAGTGCGCCAAAAACAAAATAGTGAAGACATCTCTTGGGACCTAGGAGTGACTGACCGCGATGACCCGCTCACGACGCTCAAAATTAGTGATAAAGGAAGTCCCCTCTCCTTTCTTTTTGCGTTGAAGAACGGCAACGAACTTGGGGATTATCAAAAATGCCCTAGTCCACGATGCCAAACGAATCCAAATGGCGGCTTCATTTTACGACTTGAACGCAATTCCAACCTACCTCCTGGTGAGCAAGATTTTGGTCGAGTTCGGGTCGAAGATGCTGCAGGAAACGTCACCGAAGAGAACCTATCCGCAGTCAACTGAATGAATCTTGCTCTTATTCTTGTTTCTCTGGCATCAATCCCGCGAAGCAACGTACACAATAAGAAGAAAACATAACCACACGGTGTCCTGTTTCCAGTAAACGTACGGGTTACAAACGAAGAATCATCTTATCTATTATTGCCAACCTTCCGCCGTTAGCTATTTCATTGAGCTGCCTACCGGATTTTGGGTGCAGTCAGACGTTATCAGGGCAATTATTACGCACATAAACCTACATCAGACCGATAAGGTCGTGTGCCTGCCGTGCTTCCAGCTCCGAACTTTGCTTGTTTAGCGGCAGTTCGCCCTTCGCAGCCCGTTTCAACCGCGGTAAACCCTAAAAAAGACGAGGTGAGAGGGGCAAACGCATGCCAGGAAGGATTTCACTTCGACTTTGGCCCGGCACGAACCGCGCCTGTTTTGCCTGAGGGAGCGCATTATTCACCACTCGCCATTCGTGGTCCCATCAATGTGGGGACGTCTAAAGCCTCGCCTGCTCGCAAGGTTGGAATCCTGTTGACCTCGCATGGGGATATCGATGACCCAAAAACGGAGTTACGTGACTACGTTCGCGAGGCTGTTCTCAAGAATCCCGGCATACCTCTGCCCGACTGGATCCGACCTGCGCTGGATACCTTGGGATGGCCGCTGGAACGAGCAGAACTATTCAAGCAATACAACATCATCGGGCCGACCAACTATCATCGCAACTCGACAAAGCAAACGGAAGCGATCCGCAAAGCAATGCATCGTCAAGGACTCAAAGGCAAAGCCTATGTCGGGTACAACTTTGCACATCCCAACATCGAAGAAACAGTCCGGAAAATGCACAATGATGGTGTTACTGATATCGTAATATTTAACCAAGGCGCACAATGCTCTGTCGCTACCATGGGCGAAAGCGTTCATGAGGTCGAAGAAGCTATCAAGAAATTTCCCGACTGGAGTGTCCGGGTTAGAGCTGTAAACAGCTTCAATGACGAACCCGAATATGTCGATCTACTAACCGACAGAATGACCGCCGACGTGCAAACTTCTTTTGGAAATCAAAAACCAGAGGATATCCTCATTTTGGTTTCCTCACACGGCTTGCCCGAACATCTCGTTAGTAAAGGTGACCGAGCCGCGGCAGAAATGCTGGAGACTTTCGACAAAGTCAAAGCTCGGCTTAGCGCGAAAGGCTACCAAGTGGAACACGGATTCTTGAACGACGACTTTTTTCCCGGCGCCGAATGGACAGGACCAGACTTAGAGACGCGAGTGCGCCAAATACTCAACCAAATCGAAAATGGAGAACGGCATCCGCCAAAATTCGTCTTAATCGATGGCCGGCTCTCTTTCACTGTGCATCATCGGGCAACACTCTATGACGCGAATGTCGTCGCTCGAAACTTACTAGAGAATCCTCCAATATCACTGGCTGGACTCTTCGATGGAGCCAAGGTACGACTGGCACCCAATTTTGATGGTGACCCTCGTCTGGCTCAGCTTATCTCAAGGCTAGCAAAGAAAGCGTTGCAAAATCCGACCTAAATCACGTCTGCGCTTGCCCTAACCACCAATAATCACCGACACTGTCATGCGTGAGAAGGATTCACGGACTCTTAGTGCTCTTGTTGACCGGGTGCGCTTCTGATCTCAAGTCTCACATATCCTTCGAAGAACTTGATGCAGATATTCTCTTTATTTTGACGGAAGATATTTCGACAGAGGAATTCACGGCTTTTTCGACCAATGCACGCAGCCCAACAGATTTTCTGAACGAACCACTTGCCCGATTCACGGTCGATACCTCAAAAGAACAAACTCATCTACTTGGCATGAGATTGAGTAGCCTTTCTGCAAAATTTCCGATCTTCGACCAGAGTCGTGCCACGCAGGTCACACTGCGAAGAAAGTCAAATTCGCCGCCACCATTGGAATACGCAGTTTATTCGATTGATAAGGAATTTCTCCACCTTCGCATAACGGACAAAGAGCAGAAGTTCCAAAACGCCAATGATGAACAAATCATACGAGTAGTGGATGAATTTGAAATCTTGCTCCCACGAAATTATGACGCATGCCGAACCGCTGACCACGAAACATTAACACGCTTGCCGTACCCCGAGAAAGAGCAGTGCCCGCGAGTATGGGAATCTCTTGAACCCATCGATGAAAATCGCGTGATGGCGGTTTCCGGGGAATTCATCCAAGTTTTTGATCTTCGTACACTGGCTGATTGTGGTCAGACGCCAGAACAAAGCCCGAGTAACCGAGGCAGTATTGCTAATGCACCAGGCAATGCGAACAATATCGCGGTTGGCTCTAAACCGCTGCCTAATGGCGCTCGACTGGTCGTCACAGTACAAAATTCGCCGCCCGCAAAAAATGCTGAACGTATTGTCATTACCGAACGACATCTTTTCGAAAACGGCTTTGGTCCGGTCACCTACTCCGAAACGATTCTTACGCAAGATGTCCGCAATGTTGTCAGCAAAGATGTTCCTTACGCTACCGATGTCTTTATTGACGAGTCGAATCGGGTCTATATTACAACTCTCAAAGGTACCGTTTTATCTCGCATGGAGGAGGAACCAAATTATCGACAATTCCCAGTGACGGCGTTTGAGGAAGGGTTGAGAGAATCGGACGCGTGGCTCGTTCGAAAAATAGAACAAGAAACGCCTCAGCTTATCGTCTCTACCTACGAAAACATTTACCTGGGAGATCTCTTCTCTGACACCTGGAAAAAAATAGAGCTGGGCATCTTTGAAGCCCTACTCAATGCCTGGGATATTGTACCGGGCGAAAAAATAGGCGAATCAGGATTCTATGCCGTCGCTAACGACGGCTCAAAAGGCTGGCTACTACGATTCTTAAACGGCGAGATCTTTGAGCTTCCGGTTCGCTATCCTAAGAGAGCGGCTGGCTGTTTTACACCTGAAGGACACTTCAATCACCTTCGGAGAATCGGACTAGACTCTGATGCAACATACTTAATATCACACTGCGCTGCTGTCACTCGGATTCGGCATAGCGATGAATGCGTAAGCTTAATCAACTATTCAGATGAGCCAATGTACACTGTTGAACCAAGCTATATTCTTAGCGATATCGTCGTCCAAGAAGATCGACTCATCGTGTCTTCCACCGATGGTTATATTTATACCTATGACTTAACACGCCTTCCCTAACAGAGTTGGAGCGAATCGTACGAATTTCACGGAGCGCTTCGGTTACGGGATACTCGTAGGAACTTCGGCAAAAACTATCTACAGCTGCGTCGTAGATAACCAATGGTTTAAAATTCGATAACGAGCCGATTACCAGCGCCAAATCATCTTACGAGTCAGTGGGCGTTCCGGTCTAACTTCTGTAAATGCCCCAAGATTGAAACCATTGGGAGGTCCGGATTGAGGTTCGATACAAAATGCGTGCTCGGGCTCATCGTAAATTACCCAATGACTGCAGTCAGAAGAAATTTCTAATCTCTGGGCTCCCGCACAGTGCAAATGAATTGGACCCCGATCATTTTCGAAGCAATCATCCCAGGGACGCAATGGCGGTTTAATTTTTTTACCCGTTGGAATACCGCTTTTATCGCGCTCATACATTCTTACAGGTGAAAATGAGAATGTATCTTCAGACCTCACATTCTTGTCGCGCAAAAACCAAGGGTGCCAACCCACGACACAAGGCATCGCCTCAGACACTGAATGAACTTCTATCGACCAAACGAAATGATCATCACTCAACTCAAATCGACTTTTAGCGTAACCAGAAAAATTCCACGGAGCAGTAAAGTCAATCTTAGCCACCCTATCCTCTACCTGAGTCCACGGAGAGTTGTACAAGGTTCCGTGGATAGCATGCGGTTCCATATTCACAGGCAACGCTATTTCTCGTCCATCCCAAGTAAACTTTCCGTGCCTGATCCGGCCTGCCCATGGAATCATTGGATAACAGCCCCAACCAAAGGGGTCGGAAGTGCTAGAAACTAAAATTTCTTCACCACGAAGAAGAAAGGAGCTTAGACGTCCTCCGGCTTCCAAATCAACTGTAACTTCGGCACTCGCGGAAACAAATTTCATTTTTATTTATTTGGTTGGAGTCCAGAGGGTGATGGAGAAGCGTTAAGACCAGGCTTTTGTTTGGGCTCTTTATAGCCGAGCTTTGTAAGTTGTTCAGTGAGTACCTTGACACCCATGCCGTCTTTCTGTTTCGCCCTGACTCTTCGCAGATTCACGAAAGCAAGATGGAATGCCGGATTAATTTTTATCGCGACATTGTATTCTTTCGCAGCGTCTTCAAGTTTATCTAGTTCTTCTAAGGCCTGTCCATATTCGTTGTGAGCGCGAGCGCTCGTTCCTATCTTGGTCGCACGCTCTAACGTTTTGCGATACCCAGCCTTATCACCAATTTTTAGTTTAGCAATTGCTAGATCAACCATAATTTCTGGATCTTCGTTCGATAACTTCGAAGCCTTGGAAAAAGCTTTTTCAGCTTCGGAGAACTTCTCAACCGCCATAAAACCCTTTCCAAGCCTCCAAGAAGCCCGAGGATTATTTTTATCAATCTCTGCTGAACGACTAAGTGCTCTCAGCATAACGTCAGCATTTTCTTTGTTTTGTATTGATAAGCCAAAGCTCAGATAATCTTCCGCTGTTAAGGGCACTCGCCCAACGGCGCTCATGATTCTTTGAGCATCAATCTCGGAACGATAAACGCGGATTAGGCGCTTCTCATTATCAAAAACAAAAGTTGCAGGAAGGTCCATTTTTCCGTCGCTTCCAAAATATGCCTCGATAATTTCATCTGTGGCATAACCTATTCTAAACTTCGGTTTATGCTTGGCGACGAATCGAGACACACCTTTCAAATCCTTAGTTTCAACGCTTACGCCAACGACGCGTAAAGTTCCCTCCTGAGAGACAGCAAGTCGGTTCAATTGTGGAAACTCGCGAACGCAAGCCTTACACCAAGGTGCCCAAAAATTAACGATTGTAGGTCCGTTTTTGGAAATTAGTTGTTCTTCAGCGCCAGTTGTTAGACGGAAACTTTGTTGATGCGGTTTCGTCGGAGGTCGAGGAGGATTAGTCCACGTTTTGATACGAATCGGTGTAACTTTACCGTCTGAGGCTACCCGAAGATGCCCGCCAAGATTCCGAAAGACTCGCCTTTGTCCATCTGGCCAAGTCACTTTTACACGGTCCGCAACCCTGTATTTCCCAAGACCGAAGAACGTATCTATAGACTGTTGACTGTGGAAGCCACCTTCCAGTTTCACCGTCTTCACTTGCCTATGGTCGCCAGTCCAAACATCAATTCTGGCCCCCAAAGCTCCCCTCGGGTCTTCAAATTCGAGTCGTAAATAATTTTTCGTAGTTCCCAGCCCGATGTTCATGAGAACTCGAACGCCATGGAGACTCAAGGTCACAAGGTCCAAGTCACCATCTTGGTCAAAATCAAGAGGAATAGCCGCGCGACCGTCCTCCATGAAGTCTAGCCCTGACGAAAAGCTAAAATCGACGAAACCCGAATTATCTTTATTGCGAACAAAGAAATGGTTTCGTTCACGGCCGCTAAATCCACCCTGAAAATTCATGCGTTCCTTGGTGTCTTCCTCATTCAAAAAATTTTTGTTTCCGGTTCCAGTATCAATTTCTCGAGCATCAGCGACCAACTGTCGCCAATAATACGTTCAGTAATCGGGTGCCTTCGCATCACTATGCGTTACGTTTCCATTGAGAACCAAGAGGTCCGTTCGTCCGTCCTGATCATAATCAAAGAAAGTATGTCCCCATGCCCATCCTGCCTTAGCAATCCCGAGCTCTTGGGCTTTTTCAGAAAACTTCCCCGGTTGTGATGGGTCCTGAATCAGCGCACTATTTCCTTTCGCCACCGCTAGGAGTTCATCATACGTCTCATTTTTTAAGTCATCTTTCGCGAGAGGAACAATACGGTTTCCTGCTTTGGAATACATATTCGAAATATAGTAATCGAGTTCACCGTCTTCGTTGATATCAACTTCGCTTACTCCCATTGATTGACCATTTTCTGCAAGAGCAGACCGAGAAGGATTAAAGAAGCCTTGACCATTATTTTCGTAAATTACGTTCCTGCCGTAGTCATTCACGACGTAAATATCTTGATGGCCATCCTTGTTATAATCAGTGAAGAGGGATGCATAACTAAAAGAATCACCGGCCACACCTCGTTCCGCGGCTACCTCCGCGTATTTTCCTCGATTATCTGACACGAAGAGTCGATTAGGCTCACCTTTCTTGGAGCGAAAACGATTGTGACCAAAAGATTTCGAGAACTGATTGCTGAAGCCAGCAAAGAATAAATCCAATCTTCCATCATCATTAATATCGGCAACAGCAATGTGTTGAAATTTGATTTGATCAACTCCGTTGCATTCGCGCTTAAACCTCAAAAGTCCGCGTCTTCGTTGGAAGCGGGAATTTTTCCTGGAGTAGACAGGAAACTCTGCCACTCCTTTTTTGCAGTCTACGACTTCGGAAGAAATGAGTTCTTGAGTACCATCACCATCGATATCGAAATAGACGTGATGAAGGCCCACATGCTTACTAGGAATAGGATTTACTATCTTATCAAAGCCAGCAATTCCATCGTTGACGAAAATCTGCATAGTACGGCGACGATTCCAAGCAATGAAGTCATGGCGAGAGTCACTATTCCAGTCAATAACAGCAAGCCCGCCTATGGTCTCAATTTTGCGAGTATTCATCTGCTGTTGAATGATTTTATGAAACTCAAATGACCTACGAAAATCTGCGCCCACCCAGCGACTCACTTCTACAAAAAGCGGAACCCGAGAGTACTGAAAAGTGTACTCAGCCTTGGACCAACCATCGATCTTCCATACTGCTCCCTCTTTTTTGAGGAGAATTTTGGGATAGCCACTGAGACTGACTCGCTCGCCATTTGAGAAATGTCCAGCAACCTGAAAATTTAAGGTTGCCCAGGCCTCGCTGTCATTTTGCTTATAAAATTTTGAAATTCCCGAGGAACACCGCTGCACATCAGCAAACAATGATGAAAAACGAGCCAAGCTCGAGGCAAACTTGGATTGGTCGAGCGAATCCACATTCGACGTAAAAATTTTTTCGCGAACCTGAAAAGCTTTTGTTGTCTGTAACGACTCTGAAATCCAATATCCCTGGAAATCCTTTGTTAGAAACGAGTCTAATGTTTTTGAGTTCGTAATATTTTCGCAAAACGGCTTAAGAGCCGAGTCCGTAATTTCAGTCGCAGATTGCTCACTCTTGCGAGAGTCTCGTTCAAACGACTTGGGAGGTTCGAAATTTTTGGCTCGTTTCGCCGGCGGTGCTAATTGTTTTGGCTCAGCGTCATTTTGGACAGAGCCTTTGGTTTTGCATGCCGCAAAAGATGCCAAAATCAGCAGTGATGCGAACCGAAGCTTCACGAGAGTGGAAATAGCACAGTCCGGCGCTTTATGGGAGATCAACCGGCAGTCGGCGCCAATTACTCAAAACATACGCTGGCGAAACAATTTTTGACTAAACGGATTTCGTTTTATTCAGGAGTTTCCCAAACGCATTCGCAATCCGGTCTATGCTTGAGTCCCGGTCATCTCCCGCGACCACTGTCCAGCGATCGACGGCGAATGGCCCTGCAGGGTCTAACATATCAAAGTGGCCCATATTGGATAACCGAATCACCTCGGTATCAGAACCGGTAAATTCAGCGACTTTTTCAAAACCTTCGTTTGGGAAAACTGCTGGAGGTAAAAAGCCAAATTTCCGTTCGCTCGATCGACCTCCGCCGATTACTACCGAAGGAATATTTTTGGCTGTTTCAGCGCTAAATACAGGGGTCTCAAAGCCACCGTCCGCGGGATCAATCGCAAGGTACCCTTTCACTGTCGTCGGGGCTTCGATGGCTTGCCACCAAGCTTTCGCGCCACGCGAATGTCCTGCAGCGTACAAGCGATCTTTATCCCATTTTTTCTGGAGATCCTGTGGTGCTTTATCCAACCAAGCGATGACATCTTTGATGACTTGCCCGTCCTCACCACTAGAAGGAACGTTGAATGGAATTTTTGGACGATGCATCTGAGGCACAACAACTGCGCACCCCTTTTGACTCATAGACTTAACCAGGTCTCCATATTCGTCTTTATCCAATAAAAAACCGTGGGCGAACACTGCAATCGGGAATGGTCCAGAGCCCGGCGGCATATATATATCTAAATCTGCCGGTGCTCCTAAAGCCCCCTTGCGGATAGGCCATTTTGTCACAGTACTCTTTGAACTTGGTAGCCCTTCAAAAGCGTCGACAGAGCTCGAATTTCGAACCGGTTTTTCAGACGAGCTTGTTTTCGAAATAGTATTCGTAAATTGGCCGGGGAAATTTGCCGGTATGCGCTGCGAGACTTTCATAATGACCTACTTTTCGCGCCGCTCACGCGGGTGAGACATTCCGCGTGAGCGGCACGAAGGTGACACAAGGAGTGGTAGTTTTGTTTCGTGCCACTACTTTTCAGGGAGATTTGCTGGCGTAAGGATATAAAGATCCTGAACACCATCAGCGAGGTTACTTCCAACCGCGATACGAATATCATCGTCCAGATAAACGTTCTTGATGCGTCCTTTTGCCTCTACAGGCCCCTCAGGAGCGACCTTCCCGAAAGAGACATCAAACTGAATGAGGTCTCCTTTTCGAGATTTATCGGCTAATTCTGTCAAAGATTCCTTTTTACGGAAGCCACCTGGCCGAGCTGTAACTTTATCAAACTCTAGGAAGATTTCATTTCCCTTCGTTTCATACTTCGCTCGAAGCATCCCGGTTACTTTTACACCGAGTGGTCCAACAAGCTCAGCCTGATTGATGAATTGTCCGTCAGGGAAAATTGTTTGGTAACTGTGGTCCCGATTGGTTTTGAAACCAGGAGGTTCAGGCTCACAATCTGATGAAAAGACTTCTTTCCATGTTCGAGCTAGTTGCGGAAGCTCTTGTTCCACAGTCCGGTACGGATAAAAGCTTTTTAGTTCGTCGACCATTGGCTGGAGTTGTTTAACAACCTCTTGAGCCTCACATCCACATCCAGAAAGTTGAGTATTCTTTTTAGCGATTTCAAGAATCTTGTACTTAAGGACTTCGATTTTCTTTTGGCGGTCACTCAAAACCGCTTTTGACGCTTTTCTTGGCGAAAATCCGTCCTGATACGGATTTGTTGGGCCACCGCTTCGCGATGAAGCTCCATCGTTAGCAGGCACAGGTACTGGTACATATTGCGGTTGTTGGTTTCCAATTTGAATTGACATAGTGTTTCTCTCCTCAAATTACTTATCGGGTACAATGTATGAAGGTTGCCTACATTTGTTTATATTTTGTTCATATTTTTGGTTGAATTCTGTACAGGTTTTTACCCGTAATCGAGCAATCTTGGGCTAGCGAGTGTTACTTTTCAAAAAATCTGCGGGGTCAAAGACTCGGTCAAAGCTTCGCGCAGGCCCGCAGGAGTCAAAGGGCTTTTTCGTATGGCCGATTTCAAAATGAAGATGTCGTTCTTGGCTACGACCGCTATTCCCCATACCTGCGATTCGTTCACCTGCTTTGACGGTATCTCCCGCCCTAACAAGGATATCCTCATTCGCGAGGTGAGCATATCGACTGTGAATACCGTTACCGTGGTCGATCACCACATGATTTCCCCAACCAGCTCCACATTCTCGCCCTATTCGATTGACGCCAAACCGAGAGGATTCCTGGCAGCCTTTCCTTACATAAGAAACGCGACCTTCAGCAGCGGCAAATATGTCAACGACAGGTACAGCCTCTCTGGAATGAACGTAATCGACACCTTCATGGACTGCTCGTTCGCCATGATGTCCATGAAAAAGAACAATATAGGAATAAGGGCCAGACGGCCGCTCCCATACTTCGTCGACCTTGAGACGTGCGGCTTGTTCGTTCGGTGTGAGTCGGTCGGTGACTTGAACTGGTGCATGGTCGGTTTGGGGGGAATCAATGCAATCGCATTCCGACTCCTGAGATTCCTCCTTGAGGCTGTCGTCGCCTCCTCTCTCCGAATCTACTCGTTCATAGCTATTTTCCGCCTGGTACGCAGCCAGTCTGCAGGCAAGATCACAAGCATTGACCGCGGGTGCTCCAAGCGTCAGGCCTCCCCCTCCAATGAGGATACCAGCACCTGCCGCTAAGAATACTCTACTGGTGGCTAACGTCCAGCTTTCCGCAGTGTTTTGCTTCACCCAACCGTTAAGCGGTACATCTAGAGTCGCGGTAGCAATCGATCTATTCATGGTCGCCGACGGCCTGGCTTGTTCGGACTCACTGATTCGGCGAGACGCTACACAAAGGGGCGAGCTACGCGGGGCACTTGCAGAATTCATGGCATTCTTATCGGAATAAGTAAGAGGATGTGCGCTAAATAGAGACTCGAAAAAAAAAAAACGAACAAAGGAGTCGCCGACCATTGGTCAGGCCACTGTGAAAACACTTGGCTCTTTAGGAACTGCCACCTTCTACATGTGCGCGACGTCACAAATGTAAACTTGAACCGACCTTACAAGAACGACTCAGAAATATTTCTTGTTCAGCCATCACATCTCCTCAAAGTTCAAATTATATGGAGTACAGTTATCATCAACCTTTCCAAATCCAGGCTTGAGTCAATCACTCTCGTGACGGGAAATTCAGTTCAGCTGGGAAAAATACTGTCGAATTGCATCTCTTTCGAGGTGCACCAAATGAATAACAGTATCACCGGGCTTCGCCCAGGTAAGGGCATACTTCAGTGCCTCGACTTCGTTTTCAAAACTCTGAAAATGCGACAAAGGAAATTCTTTTTCCTGCAAGAGCTCACGAAACAAATTTTCGGACTCTTCAGGCGGACGCCCGCGATGATAGGTCTCAGGCAAGCCCCGAAGAACGAGTTGGTCTGGTGTAAACTCCAAAAGAACCTCAACCAAATCTCGGAGATCCTGTTCACTTCTGTCGCCCGCTTGAGCAAAGCAAATGCTCATTTTGCCGTCAGGCGTTTTCATAGACTTCACCATACTAAGCACAGCCCTCATTCCGTGAGGATTATGAGCGAAGTCTAGAATGATCTGCACATCATTGTGCTCAATCACGTGACAACGACCAGGATTATCGTGCCAGTTTCGACCAAATGAAGAAAGACCTGCTCGAATAACCTCTCTGTCAACACCAAGAGTCGTTACGAGTGCACATGCAAGCAAAGCATTGCTCAGGTTATGCCGTGCGGCACCCCCATGAACCGCCGGAATGTCTCCTACCTTCATGATTTCAAAATGACGATCTCCTTGAGCATAATGAATTATCTCATCTTCAATCCAAACCGCGCTTCCACCATTTTTCACATGTGTCCGAAGTTTGGGACTCGAAGCAAGAGAGGTATAACAGTGAGTTTGACCGAACTGCTCGACCAATTCCATTACGTACTGGTCATCTGCATTGATCACACATGTTCCTGACGAATCCACGGCCTTATAAACCAGAGTTTTCACCTGAGCCATTCCACGCTCGTCATTGATTCCATATTCGCCGAGATGGTCGGCAGCGATATTTGTTACTGCAGCCGCATTGCAAGAGGATATACCGAGACCTCTTCGGAGCATCCCCCCTCTAGCCGTTTCCAATACCGCGATCTGGACTTTTGGGTGTCGAAGAATGAAGCGTGCCGCTCCTGGTCCCGTCCAATCACCTTTCTCTACGACTTCTCCATCAATAGATATACCGTCTGTAGAGCTCGTTCCGACACTTAGACCCGCAGCTTTCAAGATAGAAGCAGTCATTCTTGCGGTAGTCGTTTTTCCATTCGTTCCTGTGATTAAGAAGGTTGGGATTGCTTTCAGATCCCCCCAACTTACTTCGGTGGCAACAGGCAGCTTATTGCGAGGCCAGGTTTCAGAGAACTCACCGTACCCAAGAGAAAATTCATCGTCATCCCACAAATATGGTATGTTGCGCCGCTGCGCTTCAGCTATCAACTCCATGAGGCTAGTTGAACGTTCTTCATCTCGAGTGGCTCGTACTTCGACCAGCACTCGCTCTAAGTCATCAGAAACATCTTTTCCATTGTATTTCGCAATCGAGGAAGTGGCGGCCCACTCAAAGACAGCCACCGATGCGTAGAGGGCATCAATTGGCGCACCGGCAACAATAGCAAGCCCAGATTCAAATTGACGAACGATAAACGGAGAAATTTCAAAATCTAGATGGGCGCGAATTTGATCAAGGCTAGAAGCGAATCCGTCAATAAAGATTTTCGATTCATCCGGTTTTGTTAATTCTACTTCGACGATAGGTCCCGGAACTGTTGACTGCAAATTCAGCCCCGTAAGCCTTCTTGCATCTAGGAGCTTCATCAATCAGATTCTTCCCTAGCAAGACGAACACCACGAGAGTCTACGATCATGCTGGCATCGCCCAGCACAGCAGCATCATAATGCAACGGCGTATCGGCCATAGTAGTCTCTGGCTCAACGCTTGGACTTTCCTTCCCTTTCACTTCTTGAAATGAAACAATCTGTTTCCAGCATCTGGATATGTTATCTCCAAATACTAGAAGTAGGTCTCCTCGCTGACACATTTCAAGCCCCGCACTAACGGCCTCTCTTTCATCAATAAACAAAGTAATTTTCTCTGGATCAAAGCCAGCATCGACAAGCCCCTGTCGTAATAACTTAGGAACTTCGTCTGGTGCTCGACCGCGAAGCGCATCATCTCTTCTGACAATAATGTGATCGAAGGGCCCGGACGCTGCTATCTCCCCAATTTCAAGAATATCTTCGTTTCGGCGATCACCCGGTGCAGCAAGGACACAGATCTTCTTTCCATCGGCATCTAATCGACTCACGAGGTCAACCATACAACGCACTGCAACTGGATTATGTGCGTAATCCAGAACTACTTTAAACGGTAGCTCATCGAAAATATTTAGGCGGCCTGGTGCTTGGAAGTAAGACGTATCAAATGTCTGCAAACCTTGCCGGACATTCGCCAGCTTAGTTCCCTGTGCGTACGCCACGACCGCAGCCGCCATCGCGTTTTGTACGTTATGCATCGCTTTGCCCTCTAGCGTAGCCGGAATTAGGTGCGTCCAAAGAAGCGGCATATGGCTTCGGTCGTCATATAAAGTGATCATGTGACCATTGATACCCTCTTCTAAAACCGCTGCGAGGCCGCCTGCTCTGATATGTCGGCGAACGAGATCATTTTTGGGATTCATTGTGAAGTAAGCAATTCTTTTAGCATCTGTGTGGTCCGCCATTCTGAGACAATTAATGTCGTCTGCGTTGAACACCGCGCAATCCTTAGCTACTTCGGTAACGATTCGTTTGACCTTCGCCAAATCTTCAATCGTATCAATTCCCTTTAGCCCTAAATGGTCATTAGAAACATTGAGAACGAGACCAACGTTACATCGACGGTAACCCATACCTGCGCGAAGTAATCCGCCGCGTGCAGTCTCAAGAACTGCTGTATCTACTTTTGGATCTCGCAGCACCATTCGAGCTGCTGTCGGACCTGTCATATCTCCTTCGACTGTCCGAACACCATCGATATATACGCCGTCCGTCGATGCAAGCCCCACAGTTGCACCTGACATTTTGTGGATGTGAGCTACCATTCGAGCGGTTGTGGTCTTACCGTTGGTACCGGTGATTGCCGCAATCGGAATACAAGATGGCTTACCGGGTGGAAACAACATATCCATTACCGGTCCGGCGACATCTCGAGGCTCGCCTTCTGTTGGAGCGACATGCATTCGAAACCCTGGTGCCGCATTCACTTCGCAAATTGCACCACCAACCTCTCGGTATGACCGAGTTATATCGGGCGTAATGAAGTCAACGCCGGCCACATCTAACCCTATGGCTTTCGCAGCACGCTCTGCCATTTGACGATTATCAGGATGGACTTGGTCCGTAAGGTCAATCGCTGTACCACCCGTCGACAAGTTTCCAGTGGAACGAAGATAAAAGATCTCATCTTTTGGAAGCACCGTTTCCTTGGTGTATCCATCGAGTTCCATAAGACGCTCGGCTTGATGGTCAAACTCGATACGAGTTAGAACTTTCTCGTGACCAATTCCACGCCGCGGATCTTGATTTAGCATTTCAACAAGTTCAGCCACTGAGGACTGGCCATCACCTACAACATGTCCCGGGACACGTTTTGCGACGGCTATAAGCTCACCATCGACCACAAGCATTCGATGATCAAACCCCTGAGTCATGCTTTCAACAACAAGTGTGCGAGCATGTTCTTTAGCAACCTTTACAGCAGCTTCAACCTGTTCGTCATTTTGGATATTGAGTGTAACACCCCGGCCATGATTACCGTTGTAAGGTTTGACAACAATTGGATACCCTATTCGCTTCGCAGCCCGCAGAGCTTGCCTCACGTTCCTTGCTAGGTATTGCCGGGGCACAGGAAGTCCTAGGTCTGCGAGTAACTTATGAGTTTCTTCTTTATCTGACGCAATTTCTACAGCGATGTGTTTCGTCTGAGACGTAATCGTCGCTTGAACTCGTTGCTGGTGAACACCATGACCAAATTGAACTAGCGAATAATCATTAAGACGAAGCCAAGGAATTCCTCGTTCCTCTGCAGCTCGCACCAAAGAAGCGGTAGATGGTCCAAATTGTCGGCGCTGGGCAAATTCGATTAAGTCGTTTAGTTCGTCTTCAAACCGAAAGTCCTCGACACGAGGCAAGTCTTTGTCGATTTCCTCCGGAATAAGGTCATGCAGTAGCTTCAGCGCAAGGTTACCGGCAGCCACACCTACTCGTTCTTCTTCATAGGCATAGATGACGTGATACTCGCCTTCTTTATCGGTAGAACGAGTCTTACCAAAGGTAACATCAGCACCGGCTCGTTGCTGAATTTCGATCGCAACGTGCTCAAGAATATGTCCGAACCAAGTTCCTTCTTCTTCAACGACCCGGCGTTGAAAACCACCAGCTTCTCCATAAGAACATCCGTGCTCATTTAAAGTTGGCAAGGCGCCAAAGAGAGCGTCCGAAAATCCTGGAACCTTTGCGCTAGGATATTGTTCCATAATTCCCAAATCCAAGGTCAAACGAATCACCGGGAAATGGGCGTACAGATTAGGTCCTCGAAATACTCGAGTTTCTGATATTTTCATAGCGTCTCCTTCAGCTCAACTTTCTTTACTTAGACGATCCTAATTTTGTGCAGTTAGAGCCTAACCACATGGTCTCGACATCTATTTGTCTCGACCTGCCTGAACCAACCTAAAAGCCATAGACCGATAACCTATTCTCACCTTCCGTGAGCACGGTAAAATGTGACACATTTGTGACATTTGCCTGACTCCCGCTTTCTCGGATTTTTTTATTTCGTACTCGGGGGAATTGCTTCATGACTGCGCAAATCAAATTTCGCACCTTCTGGAAGAACATGAAGTTTCACATTCGTTATACACAGCGCGTCACCTTCACTCGCATCAGGCATCGAAGTGTGGGCAACGTCAGTAACATCTACCACAGTCACGGTACCGGTACCGACAACATGAATGATGTTGTTCGGGTCAATCATCGCAGATGTATTCTCATCGATACCTAGCCCAACGGCGAAAGGGTTATAACTCAGTGCAGATAAGAGACGCCCTAAGCGATCTCGCTCCCGGAAGTGCTGATCTATGATGAATCGATTGGTCAGCCCAAGCCCCGGACTCAATGAGACCATTCCAGCCTTTGGCGTGCCGCCTTTGCTTCCGAAAGCAATCATGTGTTCTGGCAGAATCGCTGCGCCTGCTGATGTGCCCCCAACAGGTACACCTTTCGCATTTAGACGCCTGATCGTCTTTGCGACTCTGGTTCCACCGAGAATCGCCGAGATACGAAGCTGATTTCCACCGCTAAAAAATATGCCTGTAGCAGTCTCCAGTAAATTAAACCAGTCTTCACGCTCCGTGTCTTTACGTTCTACATACGACAAAGCTACGCAATGCCCTGCGCCAAGCTCCATAAAAATGTTTTCATATCTCTCCCCGGTGTCTTCGAGTTGAGAAGCTGTCGGGATAACAACAATTCGAGCATCTGAACCACCTGAAAGCTCTGCAAACCGCTTCAAAATCGTGGGTTCATGAAATTTATCTTCCGCTCCACCGACAGGTACTATCCATCCGCGCTCATTCGAGTCTTGAATCTGTGACGGGCTCATCTATTGGTTCTCCTCATATATTTTATCAAAACGCCCCATACGTAAAGGCTCCTCATTTCGCACAAACCACTCACCATTAGCCATGACGTCGACGATTTTCCCGTCGGGCTCGACCACAAGAAGGTCAGCATCAAATCCAACCTCCAATTTCCCTTTATTCGGCAGCCTCATGGTACGGGCTACATTTTCCGTGAAAATAGGTAAGAAATGTTCAAAATCATATCCACGCCGCAAAAGCGTCTGAATCGTCTCGATTAGCACTCTTGAGCGGCCAATGTCCATGGACTGAAGCTCTCCATTACAATCAAAGCACGGTAAACAACCGCCGCCATCGGAACTACACGTAAGACGCTCAATTGGTAAGTCCGAAGCAATCCAGTCAGCTATCGCATCGGCTGCGAGTAGGCCTCCTTCCGCGTCAGGGAATGCGGTCAGGTCAACGGTTACGCCTCGAATAGCCAAATCCTTCGAGGACTCATAGAGCGATGTTTTCCGATTCACGTGCGTCGGGTGATATGTGCGGGGTGGCAACTCACAAGAATCAAGCGCCTGCTCGATCAGTTGGAATTCTCTGTTTCCATCACCTAGATGCAAATGCAAAAGGCCTGCTTTCCCGCTCATCAAGCCCGCGACATAACAATCCGACGCCACGCGGAGGAATTCTTGAAACGTTACTTGAGAAGACCGATGGTCACTAATCGCCAACTCTCCTACACCAATAATCGGGTCAATAAAGACGATGTCATCACGAACACTTCCCGTCAAAGTAGGAACCGGATATTGATAGCTACCGGTGTAGCACCACGCAGAAATACCTTCTGCTCTCATGCCAAATGCACAAGCTACTAAGTCACGAACGGTGCGAGTCGTACCATCCGTGCCGAGCACACCCACACAGGAAGTCACTCCTGAACCAACGATGTCACATAGCCTGACGGCAGGGACGCGGGAACCCGGGCCGGTTTCTCCGCCTCCGCCCGTGAGGTGGGTGTGCGCATCGATGATTCCGGGAATGACGATTCGTCCATCGAGGTCGTATTCAACACATTGTAGATGGGAAGTGAGAGGAGGTAATCGTTGGGACATCTCAACCAACTTGTTCCCAATCACAAGAATATCGAGGGACTTGGGGCCCTGCGGCGTATAAACTAAGCCGTTCCTAAGCAAATGCGCAGATGTCATATTATTCCCCAGAAAATCCGGACCCGACCCGTGGCACGGTAGCTATCCGACAAGAGGAGTAGACATCAAGTCCTTTTCAGTATTTGTTTGCTCGGATGCACCGCGTCAGGTCATTTTCGGTGAAAGTGACTAGAACCCCATGGCGGGCTCAACGACCGCCTGAAATTGCCTGGCTGAGGCATTAATTCGGCCTATCAAGCGATATCGTCCAGGTGTGAGATCACATTTCTTCCAATACGCAACCCGATTATTTGCAGCATCTGTACATTCATCACCTCCACATGTGTAGGTTACTCTGTTTGGCGAAATGAGCTCGAACCCATTTCGGCTGGTTGTACTCGATGCGACAATTTGAGTCGCCGTACACGCGTTGCAACACGGATCTGTCATTGGACAACCTCGACGAGTGCAGGCGGCAATCGTGTAGCTCACGTAGCCAAGGAATCCGGACATCTGATCATCTGTAATGGCGACAACTCGACCGTCATAGGTTGATGGGGTGGAATCAAGAGCAGAATACGCGGCGGCAACAGAACAAATACCCGGAAGATCAGCAATGCGAGGATCTCGTCCAACGCAGGACAACATGGGTTCACAACGCTCGCTCGTAGAAGGAAGAACGAATCCGCCGCAACTCCCTCCTTCGGTTTGCCAAGGCACACAAATGGAGCCTCCGGCCGCAGTCGGTCGACACCAACCGCTCGGCGCACAGTCTTGGTCCGTCATACATGTAGTCGAGGTTCCACCGTCACGAACTGAGCCCGCATCCGCAACAACGCCTACGTCGCTTACCGCTGCACCAGAATCAAGAGATGCACTGGCGTCAACCGTCGTCTCACCGCTGTCCATCGCCGAAGCATCAGCAAAAATAGAAGAATCGACTGAAACGGATGCATCACTTTGAACTTCTGCATCTGCACTTGGAGAAGCAGCATCTTCATTGACCCGAGCGTCCTCTATTTCTGCGGCATCTCTCCGGGAAGACATATCGGTAGGAACTGTGTCCTCACTACAATGAAGAGCTGAAACACTAAGAGCAACGAGGACAATGTACTGGCGCATTCTTGGACTATACCGCTATTTTGATAAGCTGGTCTACCTGTCTTTGAACTAAGGGAACCTACCTTATAAGAAAATTCGAGGAATTGTCAGCTACAGCTCTTTATCAAACGGGAGATGCTCTCTTACCTGAATGTGCTGCCAATGTTTTCGATGTGCGCCTGAGGAATCATAACGTTGCGTTTGTTGCTCTAGATGAAAATGTCTTCCACCACGCGGATCCGGACCTACGCCAGCAATATACGCCCAGTTGCCCCAATTGACAGCTACATCAAAATCAGCCAATTGCGACTCAAACCAAGCTGCCCCGATCCGCCAGTCAAGATTGAGTTCGTTGACTAAGCAACTTGCCACTAGTTGCCGTCCTCGATTCGACATCCACCCGGAAGCCAGTAGTTCTTTTTGGCATGCGTCAACAATTGCGAAGCCTGTTTCTCCGTATTTCCAGTTCTCAAAGGCAGTTTGGTCCTCGGTATATTCATACATTTTCATGGCAGGACCTCCGGCCATAAAGAGTTTTCGTCCCACAGCTCTCGCGTACCAATGTAGGAATTCTCTCCACAAAAGTTCAAAGCGTAGCCAATACGTGCTGTCATTTTTTACGACCGTTTTCTCGTAACTGAGTGTGTCATACCAAACTCGACGCGGAGAAATTAGACCGTGAGCAAGAGCAACTGAAAGGTGAGACGAATTGAACTGACCGGAAAACGCATTTCGAGTTTTTTTATAATGAGATAACGCTTTTTGATCCAAATAGAGTGCCCATAGGTTTTTTGCCCATTGTTCGCCGCCAATACACTCAACTTCGACCAGTGACGAAATTGATATATTCGCAGCTTCAATAATGTCTGCCGAATCTTCCCAGGGGCCGTCTACAAAAGAAGGAAAGACGGACGGGGCTGGCGTTGGCGGAAGAGGGTTCAAGTTTTTTTTCTTTTCGACTTGCCGCCGAAATTGCGTAAATGTTTTTGGCGGTCGCGTTTCGAGGAACGGTAACTGGTCTCGTTCAAATAAATCATTCACCGATACTTCGTGCACATCGATTCCGAGCGCTCTAATCTCGCCAAGATTTTTTTCTTCTTCCACTGACAATGAAAGATCAGTGACGACCGCATCAATTTCCCAACGTTGCATAATTTGCTGCAAAGCCTCGAGAATCGTACATTTCACCATCCAGAGTCCAGAACCTTTCGCTCGGAGAGTATCGCGAAGCTGCAACCATGAATTTGCTCGAACTCGTTTCCAGTGTGGACCGCTTCTTGGGATCTTATATTGAGTCCCCTCCCACTTATGCGTTTCCGCGACCGCTAAAGGAATAAAGTAAGCATGCTTTTTCGTTGCGAGGTCAATCCCATACTCAAGTGCGGGATTGCTATCCAAGCGGACACTATCCCCGGTCAGCCATATCACGAGCTTCTTCAATCTACGTACCTCTTCCAGATCGTCGACAGCGTTGGGAGCAATATCGAACGTTTTGCCAATCGCGTTCCCATTTTTTACGCCAAGAAAACGGCTTCAAGCAAACGGGGCAGATTTTATCCGGAAAGGGCCGACGACGTGCACTTCCACGACCGGTTCTACTGCTTCCTTTACCTAAGCAAACCTTGTTTGTGCGCTCCGTAGTGTGCTTACAAGCGCTATAAGACATCACATACGGTTCGAAACGACTTTTCAGATTTGGCAAGCAAACTTTGAACGAAAGAAATCATCTCGTGCGCCGATAGCTTTAATACCGAGTAAAGAGATTCTGAACGATAAAATTGCAGCCCTAACCGGCCGAAATTCACAAGGTCACCACAATTCAACAGAGTTGCGCGAAAAGGGGGCCGGAGTTCGTGATTGAGACGAGTTCCGTTTTTTGAGAATAAATCGCGAACCAAGATCATTTTAGTAGACTGGACAGGAATTTCGGCATGGCGCCCCGAAACCGAGGTATCACGCAACTGAATATAGGCAAATGGAGCGCGCCCCGCGGTGATTTTCGAAGATGCGAAAGCCTGAGGCGGAATCTGAAAAGCTTCACCGCTGTCGGCATCAGATTCAGGACGGAACAAAGGCCCCTCACCAGACAGGTCGAATTCGCGGGTATGTTCAGCCAGTGCTGACTCGCTTTTCATGAGACGGCCTCTCACTCGGCCCATTCGGACAAAATAGAGGCCCGGGCATTTCTCCGCGAACTCGCCCACATCCTCCGATTCCATTGCAGCTTGAACCAGTACAGCGATGGAAAGTTTCGTTGAGATGGGCTGAAAAGGTCTGAGAGGAGAAGGTATCGTGGATGGGTCGTTCGTCAGATTATTCATATTACTTCCGGCGGCATCCTATTATTTACCCTATATTTATCCCGCATCATTGGATGCTCAACGAGAATAGATTTGTTTTGTTCCGTTTCAGACGTTAATCATCGGGTTAGGTTCAAAATATTTTGATGAATCTTCCGGTCACAACAATGAAAATAGAAAACGAATATTAACAGGTACCTAGAGAACAAAAATCCTACGCATGACCGCATCCGGTTCTTTTCGTTTCACGGTGGTAGGAATGACTATGGGTCAGCGCCAGACGAACAACTTGACAGTTTCCCGGCAAAGCCGCTGAATAACAGCGGTGAACCCTAACACGCAAGAGAACGGTATCCGAAGGTTCTTTACCACTGTCTTGCCTGATTTAGTCCAGTCCAAACCCGCTTCATTTTCTACGCTCACGGGAAGCATCTGCTTTCGAATCCGGGCGGTGGACAATTGGACCTTGGATTTAGGGAACGTCGACGCACCCGTGGCGTCAGACGTCACGCCCGATGCAGACCTTGTCTTGTCATTTACTGCTGCCGCATTCACTGAGTTCCTTGATGGCACCCTCGACATTGGCGAACGCTTATCAGGGGGCGAAATTGCTTTTGATGGAGACGTTCAACTCCTTGAAAAATTCGGTTGGTTCATGCAATCAACCCGCGACCTACTGACGATTCGAGATTGAGTGATGGCTGCTGAATTACCAAGAATCGCCGCTTTTGCCGCCTTAGAACGAACGGCAAATCGGATCCTGGAGTGCCAAAAGGGAGAAGATATCTCTAGAAGCGACCTACGCGAACAACTCGAGTCTATTCCTGAAGTTGAACACGAACTCATCGAATACTTTTTTGACAATGTTGCTTGTCATTCGACCGAAGACTCACAACGAATCAACCGAGAAGAAATTCACAAATTCTTAGATAGCGAAATTGAATATATTCGAGCCGGAGACCTCAACAGTGACAAGGTTCTCACCCCGGACGAAACTGAAAAGCTAAACAAAACGGGTCAACTTGCAGTTGATCTCGCAACCAAGCTTCATGAACAAGCGCCTACTCCTCTTGCACTGCGCCACACTCTAAGCGGGCTCAAAGGAAAAAAACTCAGTGCTGCACTCAGAAAGATTCACCGAGCACACACCCAACTTTCATACAGTTACGCAAGATGCGTACTTTTCAGCGATATCTTCAATATCGACGAATCTGTGAAAGAGGTATATACCGGTCAAACATTCGAAATAAGTGGGTCACCGCGCAAGCCAGAGCACACCAACGTGAATACCGAACACAGCTGGCCTAAATCACGAGGAATAAAAGGCACCGCAGCCGTCTCCGACCTACACCATCTTTTTCCTACGGATGCCGCCGTAAATAACAAGCGCTCTAGTTATCCCTTTGGCGAAGTCGTCGAAGTGGAATGGGAGAAAGGCGGTTCAAAACTGGGAATCGATGCACAAGGCAATAAAGTTTTTGAACCACCTTCCGAGCATCGGGGTCAACTCGCGCGAGCAATGTTCTACATTCACACGATGTATGAAGTGCCCTTTCAGCCTAACGAAGAACCGGTGCTAAGAGAATGGCATCGGGAACATCCTGTGACCGATACAGAACGAACAAGAAATGACACGATTTCGAAGTACCAAAACACTAGGAATCCATTTGTTGATTATCCAGAGCTTGTGAATCAGATTGCACGGAGCGCTCCGAACGAAGGCAAAAGTTCAAACTTTTGGTACAAATTATTCAACCATGTAATGTTAGGTCCCCAAGACGAGCACCCCACGGAGAAGCTGCTATAAGTTCATCGGCGTGCTGCCGAATCTCTGCGCTAAGCCGGTTTTCAGCCGCTTCAATAATCGCCAAACCCATTTCATTCGCCGATTGAAAGCGGGTGTTGGGATCTTTACTCATAGAAATGGCAATCACTCTTTCAAGATCAGGGCTGACCTCAGAGTTGAGTAACGAAGGCTGCGTAGGAACTTGAAATACGACTCCAAACATAGTTGATCTGCCACTGAACGGCTGGCGTCCCGTAAGGGCACGATAAAGAACAGAACCAAGAGAATAAATATCTGATCTATGATCTACGGTTTCTCCGCGGGCCTGCTCCGGAGACATATAAGCTGGAGTGCCAATAATTTCTCCATTCGTAAGCGTGTTGACAGCGTCAGACGTTCTGGACACTCCAAAATCAAGAATTTTCCAAACCATGGGTAGGTCAGGAGCCTCTTGATGATAGAACAAATTCTGCGGCTTCAGATCGCGATGAACGATTCCCTGTTTATGAGCTGCGCTCATCCCACGTGCTACTTGAAAGCCTAAATCTACCGCTTGGTCAATTCGTAGCAGGCGTTCTCTACGTAGAATCGAACTCAAATCTTCGCCTTGCAAAAGTTCCATCGCAATAAACGGCGCTCCGTCGGCGAGACGGCCAACATCATAAATTTTTATCACGTTCGAAACCTTGAGTGACTCTCCAATTTCTCCTTCTCGTAAGAAGCGCTGGTACGTAGCGTCGTCGTAAATCACATCATTGCGAAGCAGTTTGACTGCACACTCCTGTTGGGTATCAATCGCTTTGGCGGAGTAGACTTCACCCATCCCGCCGCGTCCGATCACGAGTTCTAGTTCGTACCTTCCGGCCAGGCGCCCAGTATATCTTCCAGCAATTCCCGCACCTGCAATGAGAGCATGCTCAAGTTCAAGTTCGGCTTCTTGTAGTTGGGCTTCACGTTGCACAACGAGTTCATGTGCCTCCGCCGCGCTCGCCACCGCACGAACTAAAGCTCGACGCGATATTCTCGCCATCCACAAAGCACACACCAGCACAACGGGGACCATAAAAGTAAAAAAGAACAGCATCCCTGGCTGCTGCGAAGAACTGTTAAACAATCCATAATCAGGCACAACTCCAGTGAGGACGAGGACACACTGCAAAAAGTATACGCTAATCGCCGAGGCTGGAATCATGATTGCGTGCTTCACATCCCTACCTGAGCCAAAAAAAGAAATACCCAGGGTCGCGATCAACGGCGTAGGAGAGAAAAGGCCCAAGCAGTAACCAGTTACACTCGAAGCGAAAGCAGCTGTGTACCCCCAAATTCGAAATATTTGAGCTGTATAATCCTTGGGGCTCTTAATTCGAAAAAAGATAAAAATGGCAGGCACAATATAAAAAATGCAGGCCAATCCGTAGGCGACCTTAACCTCATTTCGTCCTTCTAACCAGGGGAGAAAAGCCAAAGAGATCGTGGGCAATATAAAGAGAATTGCTGCCCAACCACGAGCACGGGTTGTTTCCTCTTGGAGTAACACCTCTTCCGCAGTCTTCGCTACGTCGGATGATTTCCGCCAATTGCGCCAATCATCCATGGTCTTAACCAGGCCGACCGAAGAGGATGCACGAAGGGGCTCAGGTTGAGATGAAGATCGCTTAGAAACCGACGAGAGATCGACATCAACCCATGGCATACTCTTGTCTCGAGCTTGACTAACCATGATAAATTACCACCAAACCCCGGTGCTCAGTAAGCACGGGAGTTCTTTGGCGACCCGGTATGTTTCTTACCCCGAAGATGCAAATAAAATTCTCGCTCTCCCCCGGCTAGGTTATCGACATTTTGGAAGTAAAAATTTAGCTCTATCCCGTTTTTACTCAGTAAATAGAGAGAAATCGGCGGGCCCGAAGATAGCGTTTGCTGAAATACCGACTCGATAGGAGAGGATCATCAATGACACCTCGAGAGCTACTTGCATGGGCGAACCGGTCATTCCCGAGGTATATTCCAACATGGGTCACTCTGCGAGGGTTTCGACCGAGCGCAAAAAATACAAGGTCTCCTGGACGTAAGTCTTTTTTCGCGACCGGAATACCATGAACCGCCTGCAGCCGGCTGGTTCGCGGTAACCGGGCCGTGAAGGTCTCGTAGGTCACACCTTGCGTAAAACCTGAGCAATCGGTTCCTTTTCTTTTGGTTTCTCCGCCCCACTTATAAGGCGTACCTTTCCAGCTTCGGAATTGCCTCAGGAGCGATGGTCGAAGTCGTTCTTTGGGAAACGATACAACCCCTGCCGCCTTCTCTCTCGCTGAAATGGCTTTCCGAAGAGCCTTTCGAGCCTCCTTTTTCGCAGACGTTTCTTCACGCTCTTTTGCTTTTCTAAGCTTCAGAGCCTTTTTTCTTTGCTGCTCCGCTTGTCTTTGAGCCTCAGCCGCACGTTGACTTTCTTTTTCGGCCATTTGTCGCCTTTTCTCAAGCTGCTTCGCCCGCGCCTCGGCTCGCTGCTTGCGTAATTTAGCCGCACGAATCTGGTCTTTACGTTTCTTTTCTCGAGCCTTTCTCAAAGCTTTTTGGGCTTCACGACTCGCTTTGGCGGCCCGCTCAGCTTCCTTTTTTTGAGCTCGAAGTTGAGCCCGAGCACGTTTTCGTGCTTCTTCGGCCTTTTGTTTTTTCATAAGCGCCTGCTGCTCAGCTTGCCGAGCCGCCTCTCTTTCAGCAAAGAGGTCTCTCGCACGCTCAAGAGCTTTCTGCGCCTTGGCCTGAGCTCGCGCTTTGTCCTGCGTTGATTTTTGGCGCTTCATTTCTTCTCGGAACCGAGCCGGCTCTAACGCCTTATCGTCTTCAGTCAGTTGCTCGCCGATATCCGACAAATGCAATGCCAGACGCTCAAAAGGCTCTTTCGACGCATCCGTAACCATTGGATTCTGTGCAACTTTCTTGAACGCTCTCGCGAGTTCTTCCTCTATTTCTTCAATATCAGCAGAAATTGCAGACCGACTCTGACCGGTCACGGTCATTTTTAGCGCCGTCAAGCGAGTGAGTGCACGCAGTTTCGCGGTCAACAGCGGCCTCATTAACACCCGAGTCTTAGTAAGGGTCCGTTCTACGTCAGCCCTCTCTGCGTCGGTCGCAGTGCCTTCCCTAAGCTTTTTCTCCCAGTAAGACACGAACTCTGCGGCAATTTCGTCGTCGTAAAAGCGTTCAAAGAAAAAGCTCATCTGCTCCATACTCCCTTTCGGAGTATGACCAGAAAGCTTCGCCGTTTGATACCGAATGGCAACCGGCGGAGGGACATAGCCCATGACACCTCGATATCCTTCCCACGCCGCTTTCACACCATCTTTCGGCGAAGTTTTCATGTGTATTGCGTGAGCTAATATCACCTTGGCTACACCAAATTCCGGTCGAGAGGCAGACTCTGGCTCTAGCGCTTCGCCCCCGAATGCGCGCATCAAAGCCCGCTTCCATTGACTCCGCTCTTTGGCTGCTAAGTCGACTTCTGATTCCACAAAATCCTGGAGACTCTTGTCAGGCGCAGCCGACAAAACCCTACTGTAAGTCCCGGAGAACAATACAAATGCCAACGATAAGATGAAGATTCGTAAAAATTTCAGCCGCATACTGCCTGAGACTACATCACGAGCTAAGCTCGCGTCGAATCCACGAACCAATGTGACAGCATTCACGAGATAGGCCATTTTGACAACTCAAGCACACCAGTACTTACCCCTTTTCCCGCACTTAAATAATCGATATCATTGAACAAAGTGTTCACCTGATTTTGCAAGCCGAGCAATTTATTCAACGATTTTTGAATATCTGCGCATCAAACATCCCACATGTGCGATAACGTAGCATAGGGAGGATTTATGAGGATCAATTCAAATAGAGGGATGTTTCGGACTAACGCAGGGTCGGCGCCAGTCGCAAATAAGAACAATGCGCAAAGTGGTGTCCAAAGAGAGCCCGAATTACCCAGGTCGTCGTTGTGTTCATCACAAACAAAACAATCCGGTATCGCAGGATTCCTAGGACGGGTCAGCCGAGCCCCTCTTTCAAGCTTCGGAGCAGCCATTGGAGCTGCAGCCATTACTCCAAGCCTCATCGTGATGGCACCAGGTGCTCAAGCGATGGAAGACCTCACGAGTCGAACCAATTTTCAGCCTCGCGTAGAGAACACAAACTATACGATTGCGAGTGCCCGAACCGCTCCGTTTTATGAACGCACCTTTACAAAAATGGACCGCAACGGCGACGGCAGCATAAAACACGGAGAAATCGTCGATTACATGAAATCAATTAACATCGACGGTGGATTTTTGGGCTTAGTGCATTCCGAAGGTGCGCAAGCCATCCTTGAAAACGTGGACAAAAATGGAAGTAACTCCATTACCAAAGATGAAATGATGCGAATCGCAGGGGCGATTGATGGAACCGAGGAGTTTTTCAACCCACGAAGTGCGCCTGAAGCATTTCGCACCCTTGACCGAAATAATGACGGCAAAGTCACTACTGCTGAAATGAGCGCTGGTATCAATAGCCGACTTGATGACAGTGTCCCTTTCAAATCAACCATTGCCGAAAGCGCAGGCAAGATGGTCGTCGATATCTTTGATAACAATAACGATAAAACTGTAGATGTGAATGAAATGTCGCGTGCTGCGAACGAAGCGGAAGCCGTCCGACGACACTTTAGATAATATTCGGTGTATATCTAAGAACGCTCATTAGTCACCGGAGAGCAATCCGGTGACACTTACATCTACTAAGAGTTCAATTCGGGCTTCTATTTGGGTCTCTTGGTCCGGCCTTCTCCCTTCAACCTGGGTGGTGATCATCATGCTATTAGCTGTCGCATAAGGCGCTAACTCAACCATGTCTATATTCATAGAGACCTCAGATTCCCCCATAGCAAATGGTCCTCCGGATGCGATTCGCTCTATTTGCATATCGTCAGACGAAACAAAAAATTCGAGACTATCCAGAAATGTAAAGTCGCCATCCATTGGAGAAAGAACCCGTAGCGACAATGTGGATATAGTCACTGAATCAATTTGATTTTTTGTAATACCTTGGTTCGCCAATGTTTCATTCTCAGTGACGTCAAAGGTCGCTAAATCCTCAAATCCGAGATCTCCAGCAAGTTGCTCGAGAATTGAGGCACCAGAGACGGTCGTTTGAGCGGTCTGTTCGATTGTAAAGGTATCGAGGCCGCCACAAGCGGCAAAGGCAAAGGCAAAGCTTAGGGGCAAAGCGTGGCTAAAAGAACGGATCATTGTTTTCACACCCGACAACATTGAACGAACTCTGTTCAAATTCAATCGAGAATCAACGGTTCGGCCCGCAACCGCATCAGTCCCCTGCTCTTTCGCTCCAGTTCGCTGGTTTTACCTAGGACTCGATGCAGACTCAACAACATCGGCAACCGCCCGCAACGCCGGAAAAGCCCCAAGATTTACCTTCATTTCTCGGGCACGATAATCGAAACGGCCATCGCTTGTCAGAGCCTGAACCCGACCGTTTTCGAATATAAATCCATTTGTATCCCGCACGGGAATTGGTAGCAGCTCAGCAACACCAGATTTTTTGACCAATACACCTGGCATACCTAGACCACCAACGAAAAGTTGCCCCTCAGACCAACCAAGCGCGTGTGGAGGCACCCATTGACTTTTTAAATCTATATGCTGCCGCGCTGTCTCTCCTGAAAATTCATAAACACCATCTTCGTATGTACCGATATAAAGCGTCGACCCGCTAGAGAGGAGCGCGGTAACCCAGCCACCAGAGTAACCGTTGACACTAGAAATTTTCTGAGCCCCGCCTTTAGCAAACCGGTAAAGGCCGTCAAGCCCTCCTGCAAAGAGATCTCCGTCGTGCCATTGCACCGTACCAAATCGTGGCTCTCCAATTCCAGCCTGAAATCCCACCGCTTTTTTCTCTCCATCTTTTGCAATAACCAAAACACCTTTGCCATAAGCTACCGCTAGACCCTGATCAGAAGAAGCAAGGCCGTACACTGCTCCATCCAAAACTCTCCGGGTATAGTTATTCGACCCATTTAATATGATCTCAAAGAGTCCCCCTTCGGTGGCCATCCAAACATTGTCGTTAAACACTGCCAATTGGTTTACATAATTATCTTTTGGGCGTTCACTATGCTCAATCACCTGTTCCCGGCCTTCCTCGGTAACTTTCAGACCTGTATCAAAGCTTCCCAAGAAAAGATGCCCGTGATGCAGTATTCCGGAAGAAATCGCACGAGATGCGGACCAGCGATATGCGCGTTTCATAGTCATTTGACGATAGCGGTCTCTTCGAACTCGCTGATACGTCCCCCTAGAACTCTGAACAATCAACCGACCTTTCACCGACTCAATGCCATATATCGAATTACCGCTAAAACGTGTTCTAATTGCTCTAGAACCCACAATTCGCCAAAGCCCTCGACGGGCAGTTCCTACCAGAATATCTTTGCCCGCTCGCTGCATTGCTGTGATGAACCGCGTCCCAACATGGAACTTACTCTTTTCAAACTCATTTTTTCGATTGATTTCAAACAAGCCTTTGCCCAACACGCTGACCAGCACCCTACCTGACGGCAAATCTGTAATTCCTGTCACAGGGTACTCATTGATACCTTGGTCGATGGGTGTCGCAGTACACATCTCATCATTTCTGTGACACTCAACAAGCACGATATCTCCTCCTTCAGTTCCAAAAACAAGCTTATGCTTTGAGAGAACGAGGTGCGACGAAACCCGTAAAGAACGAGGAGTAAAACCATCGTAAGGAAAAGAGTATCGCTGGTTTTTCGCCTGAAATATCGCTTTATTGTTCGTCACAACAAGCACCCTATTGTCCGGCGTAGAACTTACTTCACCCCGACTACGGTTCAATTCTGTAAGCACGGGCGAGGCTTTTGAACGTTCCGAATCAATACTAAGGACCCCTTTCCAATATTTCGCTCTTATCACGCTACGATTACCCGCTCTGTCGCGGAGAACAACATGAAATCGACCTTGAACAAGTTTCAGATCAATAACCCACTGTTGTCCCAACGGAACTAACTCATAGACTTCACGAGACGCGGTTCTTACTTCAACAGTAGAAACATCATACGTTTGCTCGGAGGTATCCACGACAAGCAACTGCTTTTTTTTGTCTACTCTGACGATCGCGTTTGGACGGACATTATCTATTTTGTAATACGCTTTGTCTTTTTCTATTCGTCCATTTTCGAAATACTTGATCACATCAATTTTGTAGACATTATCGGGCCAAAAACGTGGAACTAAGAAACGGTCGTAAAATTTCTGTGAAACGAAATCAAACTTCATACGACGCGTCTCACCAAAGGGATATACTGCGACAACTTCCTTTAACCCATACTCAAAGGGTACAGACAATGTAGGGTCTCCGGGCTTAATCGCATACAGGCTTGTCGACGGTGCTTCGACCTGCATTGAAGTGAAGACCGTAGGAATTTGTTCACGGACTCCAACTTCGATAATTTTGGTTTTTAGCTCAGAGTTTTGGTTTTTTTTAAAATCGTGCATCCAACGATTTATTTTATGACGGAAATAAGCTTTACGGATTCTTGTAGCATTTTTCGAAAACAAACTTTGCTCGAAGATATCGACCTTCCGTATAACGACCTTATCATCGTGTTGAAATTGAACAGTTACTTCTTCTTCCCCGTTTCCAGTCAGAAGTAGCTTATTCATAGATCCTGCCGTTAGCACTCTCGACTGAAATCCGACCGGTTCAAGAGTTTGCATCCCTTGTGCAACACTCGATATCTGAAAAGAGGGCCGGACTAATTCGTCGATACTACGAAGAACTAAAGAAACTTGATCAATTTCATACGAAAATACCAAATGGGAAGATTGAATAGATTTTCCTGCCCACTCTAATTCATGAGAGTCAGCAAGGATAAGCACTGGTATCTCACTCTGCGTCGATTTTGCAATACCACTCGTTTGAGGGTCAGTAATCACGAGGCATTGCACTGACGCTTTCGAACACGCAAGACCATTCAGATACATGAGAAAATCATCCCAATTTGATTCGGACAATTGAGATGAAAATGATTCACTACTGATCGTCGAAGAGTTCAAATCTACCTCTTCAAAATCCCTACCAATAAGATGCAATTTCACTGACGTATCTTTGAACCGTTGGAAATGCTTTAAAACTTGTCGTACTGAGTTATAGCGACGACGCATCGAATAAGATTGATCTAATAGAACATGAAGCAACCTTGGCTCGTCAGAGTGCCTGAAATTGGCTGGAAGAACAGAAGTAACCTCTATTGCATGTGACGAGTCAGGAAGACGAACTGAACGACCGGAGACCATGAGTTCATTCTGTTTCTCTTTCCATAAAACCTGAACCCTACGAGCAGATGAAAACAGAAGTCGAGATTCCTTGGGTGATCGCTCCTGCTGTAGAAATTCAATGGAACGAAAAGCAGAGCGTGTATCTAACTCGGATTTTACTCCGTTAACCTCACTCAATTCACGCACATCGATCTGAGATACGGCTTCAGTTGTGTTAAGATTTACACTAACGGGTGTGAGTACATCTCGCTGTCCTAAAAATCGCTGGATAGGAACTGAAAAGCTTGACTGCCCCATAAACATAGTGACGTCAGCACGCAGTACTACTCGTATTTTCTTCGTTTCATTGGCTTGAACTGGGTAAATTGAAAAATGCTTAATATTCCCATCTTGCTTAACGATTGCCGTTGGTCGATTCGACCGAGCAGCAATTTTATGCGCTCTTTCAGCAACAGAACGTTCTTTTACCTCGGCTCTTAGATATTGTCCGGAATTCCAAAAACCAAATTCTTCTAACGTAATGGAAGCGGGTAAATCGAGATAGTAGTCCGCTTGAGCAATCGCCGGTCCGTCATTTTTGAAGAATTGAACATATTCGATTCGTGCAGACCCATCGAGCACGTCAATGTGGACCCCTTGAGAAATAATTGGAAGCTGCTTTGCCTCTGTAAAAAGGCCTGCCTTCCAATCGTCTTGGGCGTTACTCTTTGACGGATAAAGAATAGATAAAAATAAAAGCGTCTGAATCGTAGTTCTCATATTTTGTCCTCTATTTGAATGTTGATGGTTTTCTCATTTTTCAGGCATTTTTTGAGCGTCAACCCGTATCTATGAGACACACCACTCTTTACCCGAGTAAAAACGTAGATATTGTCGTTTTTGTACCGAAGCACGGGGTCCCCATGAAGTTCCCAACCGTTCGGAGTTTGAAGCCAAATTTTACAATACTCTCCTTGCACAGAGTCAGCTTTAAACAGGGCCACAAAGAAAGGATTATTCGAAGAAACAATCTCCTCGTGGGTAAGGACAGCGTCGACGATTGTTCCAAATTCTGGACCTTTGCTACTCGCTTCTGAGAGCATTGTGAGAACGGATGATGTCAGGCTTGCGGCGTCGTTTCGAATACCACCAATGTGTTGATATCTCCCCTCAGTTGAATATGCGATAGTACGAAACTGATGAATTCCGCGCTTAGAAAGAGAACGACACCCTATTGAATTAATAATGATATCATTCTCTCTCGCGAGTTGTCCTATCGCTTTGATCGATGTTTGGTTTGCGTACGAGATTTGCGCTCTCGCATCTCCTATGAGAAAAATCTGTTTTTGCGTTTTTGAACCCTTGCCCCAATCGAGATCGGTAATTGCTGATTCTAAACCAGCTACTACATGTTCCGGGCGATCACCCCCACCTTTCGCCCGCAGTGTAGACAAGAACCTGAAAGCATCCTCGGGATCCGACGAAAGGGGTGAAAACTTGGTTATATACTCGTCGGTGACGTCACGGTAAGCAACAACGCCGATACGAACCGTCTGGTTCGGACGAGCCTTTTTGACAGAGCCAGCAATGACTCTCACTTTCTCTTTTACCTCTCTTAGCTCTTTCGACATTGACCCGGTGGTATCCAATACAAAAGCAATATCTAAATTGGCGTGGGCATCTCGGCGCCCGAAACAGAGCAGTGAAATGCAAACTAAACAAGCAAGCGGTAAGTGATAAATGAGCTTCATTCTGTGAAAGACAGCACGATTCGTGCCAATGCCCGCACATATGAATTGACCAGTTCTCTGCCGATTTATCGTAGAGCTGTGGCCACTCATACCCAGGGCAGATGAGGTTGAGTCTACCCGGGAGAAAAAATGTTCTGTCCAGGATAGCCGTTGATCGATACAAGAACTTATACACGGCAAACATAAAGGCAGGAAAAATCAGTGACTTATGAATACGTTGTCAATTTGTGAATAAGCTGGCAGGAAGCATCCGTGGGGAAAGATACCGCCAAGCTACTTCCAAATGAATTAACTGCGGTCATTCCCGCCGCAGGTAAGATCCCAGAAGGCGTACTGACACTCACGAATGTCAAAAGCCCAGCTCTGATTCCAGTCGCGGGCCGACCCGTCATCGACTGGACGATTCGATACCTCCGTCAACTCGGAGTTGAAAATTTTGTCATCGCCGTGTCGGAGACCGGGACATTCCTTGAAGATTTTGTCGAATGCTCGTTTGGTGACGACCTAAATATAGAATTCGTTGTGCCCGAACGAGACGGAGGTGTTGGCTTTACACTTTTGGAACTCCTTCGACGGGTAAAAACACGAGGCAGCCTTGTCGTTCTTGGAGACACCCATTTTGAGTTCAACGACTCTGCGAACCTGTTTGGAGATTCGCCTTATGTGCTTACAGGTCCAGTCCAAGAATCGAAACGATGGTGTATCGCGAAGCTCAACGAAGAAGGCCTGGTCGACTCTCTTCATGATAAAGAGGATAACTTGAAAGGTCCTCTAAATGCGCTCATTGGAGTATATGGCTTTCCTAGTACCCAAGTTGCACTGGAGGCCGCAGAGGATGCCGCAAGGCAATGCACGAGACCAGAGGACCGAATTGAACTTTCTCAGATACTCATGAGCGTAGCTAAAAAAAGTAAACGGTCAATTATCGCGACGCCAGCTGCGAAATGGATTGATGTTGGAAACCCAGACCGTCACGCAAGCTCTCACCGAACTCTTCTCCAAGCCCGGGCATTCAATCAATTAGAAATCGACCCCGTATTTGGCCTCATCACGAAGCGCAGCACCGATAGTGAGAAGTTCATCAGTCAAATCAACTATCAGCGACTTCTTCCTTCCGAGCTATCGATTTTATTTCCCAGGCTCGTCGATTACTCTGTAAACTGGGATGCTCCATTCGTCAAAATGGAGTACTATGGGTATCCAACACTCGCCGAAGTGTTCCTTTTCGCGAACGTCGACCCTGTTCAATGGGAACAAATCTTCCGTCACCTCATCTCTATTGTTACAGAAGGGTTTATGAAATATCGACGCCCTATCTCGGCATCGACAATATGGAATATGTATATAGAGAAAACGGAATCACGCTTAGCCTCAGCAGATATCGGCCCCGAGCTAAGAAAAATCATTGACCACGACGGCAGCTTCACTATCAACGGCAAGCCAATCCCAAATCTAAAATCTCGTTGGGAAGAAGTGAAGTCGCTCGTGGCTAAATGGCACGAAAGTAGCGAAGCAAGTATCATCCATGGCGACTTGTGCCTCTCCAATATTCTGTATGATGTCCGATCTCGAGTGTGTAAACTCATTGACCCTCGCGGAAGTTTTAAAGTCGACGGAATATATGGAGACCCAAAATACGATATCGCGAAACTATATCATTCCGTATACGGACTTTACGATTTTATCGTAAATGACGTTTTTGATCTCCAGATCGACGGTACAGATATCGAATTCAAGATGCGAGCACGTCCGCAACATCAAGTAATTAATACAAAATTCGAGGATGTATTTTTCCCAACATTTAATAAAAAAGAGACGCTACTTAGAACGGCCCTTCTTTTCGCAAGTATGCCGGCGCTGCATTATGATGCACCTAAACGACAGCTCGCGATGTATATTCGCTCGCTACAGCTCTTGAACGAGGGTCTATCATTATGAATATAGTTATACCTATGGCGGGGCGAGGAAGCCGATTTAGAGACGTCGGCGTCGACACCCCCAAACCTCTCATACCCGTTCGAGACGTGCCAATGTACGTTTGGGCGATGCGATCTTTACCGCTCGAGCTCGCTACACGAGTTATTTTTATTTGTTTACAAGAACACCTTGAAGAACTCGCGCTGAAAAATGATATTATGGAACGTTACGCCGACTTCAATCCGACCATTGTGTCAGTAGACCAAGTCACGGAAGGTCAAGCATGCACCGTACTTCTGGCGCGCGAGCATATAAACGATGAAACTCCTCTCGTAATCTACAACGCGGATACCTATTGTCGATCAAGATTGGCCGATGAGATTAAGTCTCGACCAGACGCCGATGGCTTCATGACTGTGTTCGAAGCTGAAGGCGAGAAATGGAGTTTTGCTCGCACAAACGAGAGCGGACGAATCGTAGAGACAGCAGAAAAGAAAAGAATTTCGTCTCTCGCGAGTACCGGACTCTATCATTTTTCAAGGGGTAGCGATTTCGTAAGATACGCGGAAGAAATGATCGATGAAAATGATCGTGTGAATAACGAGTTTTACGTTGCGCCTGTATACAATCGGATGCTCGAAGCCGATATGAAGCTATATCCTGATCGAGCGGAAGAAGTTTGGGTTTTAGGTACACCCGAAGACCTCGCGTATTTTGAGGCCAACTATAAGAACATTGAAAAATGACTACTAACTCGTTCAGATGCTTTCTTTAGCAAGACGTCGAAAAATCTGGAAAAAGCTGCGGAAAATCCGTTTCCTACTTACCCAACGCTGGAAATATAATCGACGTCATAAGGAAGTCATCGGCGGCCGCTCAATCACTGTTTTACCCCAAGTGTTTTGCCCAAGAATTTGTCTCACCGGAGAAATTTTTGCAAAAGCGTTATGTGCCGAATGGTTCAGCAACCAATCGCGGGTACTCGAACTTGGAACAGGCTCGGGAATAGTCGCGATTTTTGCGGCCGATTTTGCCGAAGAAGTCATAGCGATTGATATCAATCCACACGCCGTCGAATGCGCGACTCTAAATGTGAAAGCACATGATCTCTCAAGCAAAATCACAGTCCGCGAATCTGACCTATTCGACAATATCAAGGGGGAGAAGTTTGACGTCATATTGTTCAATCCACCTTTTTTTGAAGAGGTCCCAAGAAGCATCTTGGATCGTGCTTGGAGGAGTACCAAGGTCGCAGACCGCCTTGCGGTAGAACTAGGAGAACATCTCACAAGCCATGGGCGTTTATTCTTGTTCCTATCCAGTGACGGCCCGACGGATATTTTTCTCGTTCCCTTGCGAGTAAGAGGTTATAAAATCTCCGAAGTATTCCGCAGAGATGTGAAAAGTGAAGAATTCTTTATTTTTCAAATTGAACAAAGTACCAATTCTTAGACACGGACTGGAAACAACAATCGATTAATATTCAACTCGGATTCTGTCAGGTACAACGACCTGAATCAAACCTTGAACCATCACGTCTTCATCTAAACCTTCCAAACGAGAAGGTTCTAAGCAATTCGAATCCAAGGGAATGGATTTTTATATTTTTGAAGACGTCGCAATCGTGGACGAGGTTTATACAGGAACTCGTACGAAAAAGGACTTAGTTCCTCTAGTTTACGATGAAAATAAAACTGAGACATTTGCGGAATCCCAATAGAATCAAAATACTTTAGGGTTCTTTGTTCTGCTTCGCGGACACGCCTCCCTGAATAAAACGGTGTGTCTAAAATGTGAAGCTCTCCATGAGGAACGAGATGATGAAAACATCGCTCTACCAAATCAGAGAAATCGGGAAAATATTGCGCTGCTGCATTAATCGTAACCGCCTCAAATTGATCCATTTTTAGATCGTCGTTAATAATATCGTGATATCGAAAACTGAGGTTCGCTTTAGAGAAAACACGCTGCGCTTGTTCGAGTTCTGTGCGATTGATGTCGACCCCAACCACACTATCAAGAACTAAACCAGAAAGCTTTGCCGTGAACCAACCGTTCCCGCATCCTAAATCTAAAACTCTACGGAATCTACGCCTCGTAAAATATGAAATAATTCGCCGCGTGCTTTCGGCTCTAATCTTCCACTCAACGTGCAAAGGATGA